>OLGO01000032.1_pt1 | contig 175324 bp, 154 predicted proteins | sample 1605861 | NCBI WGS metagenome assembly OLGO01 (sample SAMN03283253) | human gut metagenome | biome: human-associated habitat; material: feces | host: Homo sapiens | place: USA | collected 2013
AAGCGAGCAACAAATACGGTACAAAAATGAGCTGAAAAAGCCCTATAAACGATAATCATCGCTTATAAGGCTAAAAAGAAAGGCGTTCAAAATGAACGCCTTAATAATCATTGATGATATATACTAATCGTTGGTAATCACCACTTACTTGCCGATGCAGAAATGCGCAAATATATTTTGCAGCACCATATCATTTGTCACTTCCCCTGCTATATCGGATAAATGGAAAATACATTCGCGTATGTCTTGTGACAGAAAATCTCCGGAGATATTTACGTCCAATCCTTCTTGTACCCGGTGAATTGCATCCAGCGCACGTGTTAGTGCTTCGTAATGGCGGATGTTTGTTACAATGACATCATTCTGGGTGACTGTTGGTAAATGAGCGGCTGCTACGAGTCTCTGTTGGAGTTCATCCGTGTGCAAACGTTGTTTCGCAGAAATAAAAATAGATTCTATTTCCGAACCTATATGCTCAGAAAATTGTGAGGCAAGTTCGTTTTTCTGAGTTTCATTTATCAGTTCTACCTTATTAAAGACTAAAATCAATTGTTTGTGTTCACAACGAGGAAGAATCTTATCGGAGAGCAGTGTTAACTGTGAAATTGCGTCAGCCGAATCAATCATCCACAGTACAATCTCTGCCTGATCGAGTTTTTGAAAAGTCCGTTCGATACCCAGGCTTTCTATCGTATCACTGGTCTCCCGGATACCGGCTGTATCGATAAAACGGAAAGTGATACCACCTATATTCACAGTATCCTCGATGACATCCCGTGTAGTGCCGTGAATATCGCTTACAATAGCCTTGTCTTCATTCAGCAGGACATTCAGTAGAGTTGATTTTCCTGCATTGGTTTCTCCGATAATAGCTACCGGTACACCATTTTTTATGACATTCCCTACACTGAACGAATTGGCCAGACGTGCAATGACTTCTTCTATCTCGTCAGCCAGTCGGCGTAGGGCGGAACGGTCCGCAAACTCTACATCTTCTTCACTGAAGTCCAGCTCCAGTTCAATCATTGAAGTGAAGTTCAGCAGTTTCTCACGTAGAGTTGTCAATTCTTTGCTAAAGCCACCTCGCATTTGACTCAAGGCAAGACGGTGGGTAGCAGCAGAGGAAGAGGCAATCAGGTCGGCAACGGCTTCGGCCTGACTTAAATCCATTTTACCATTAAGAAACGCTCGTTGAGTATATTCTCCCGGTTGCGCCATGCGACACCCGTTCTTAATCAGTAGTTGCATCACTTGTTGTAAAATATAAGATGATCCGTGACAGGTGATTTCAGTGCTGTCTTCCCCTGTATAAGAGTGTGGAGCCCGGAAGAGACTGACAAGAACTTCATCTATCATTTCTTCTCCGTTATAAATTCGGCCGAAAGTAAGCGTATAAGGTTTCTGTTCACTCAGCAGCTTTCCGGATTTGGCCGGGGTAAAAATACGGCTGGTGATGGTAATAGCTTCAGGACCGGAAACACGAATGCTTCCGATGGCTCCTCCTTGAGCGGTTGCTATGGCGCAAATTGTGTCTTGATTCATTATCTAATTCATTTTGAGAGGCAAAGATAGAGCTTTCTTGGTAAAAAACAGAGCAAACAGATAGAAGTTATACTTTATTATTTTATCTTTGTTCGCATACAGCAAGACAAACTTTATAGCTATGGAACACACACTGGATTCATTCCCGGATACCGGAGACCTTGAGAATTTGAAAGATAATTATCAGAAAATCACTTCTGTCCTGGCAGGACATCAGATTGCATTTTGGGAATATGACATTCCTACAGGAGAGTGTAATTTCACAGATGAATATTTCCATATTTTAGGGTTGAAGGAGGCCGGAATCATATTCAGAGATATTAATGACTTTTATCGGTTTGCCCATCCGGAGGATGTTATCTCTTACCAAACGACTTTTGCGCGGATGCTTGAATCGGAAACCAAAATCTCCCAAATTGTGGTACGTTGTGTAGGGAGGCAAGGAGAAACAATTTGGCTTGAAGATAATTTTATTGCTTATAAGAAGAATAAGGAGAATGGCTCTGATAAAATTATAGCATATACTGCCAATATCACTTCACGTTGTGAAAAAGAAGTCCAGATCAGGCAGCTTGAGGAACGAAACCGGAAAATTATTGAAGCACTACCGGAGTTCATATTTATTTTTGATGATAATTTTTTTATTACGGATGTATTGATGGCACCCGATACAGAGTTGTTGCATCCGGTGGAAGTGTTAACAGGAGCAGATGGGCGATCTATTTATTCTTCTGAGGTCAGTGACTTGTTTATTAGCAGTATTCATGAATGCCTAAAAAGTGGGAAGTTAAAAGAAATAGAGTATCCTGTGGATGTCGAAGCCGGCAGACATTTTTTTCAGGCACGCATTGCTCCGTTTGAGGGAAATAAGGTGCTGGCCTTGATTCATGATATTGGTGATCGGATGCGACGTTCGCAAGAGCTACTTGAAGCCAAGCAACGGGCAGAAGAGGCTGATCGGATGAAATCAGTATTTCTGGCCAATATGAGTCATGAGATACGTACTCCTTTAAATGCCATTGTGGGCTTTTCGGAAATTATAGCTTTGACTGAGGATGAAAAGGAGAAAGAAGAGTATTTAGGGATCATTCAGCAGAATAGCAATCTACTGTTACAACTGATTAATGATATTCTCGATTTGTCACGAATCGAGTCGGGTAAGTCGGAAATGCATTGTCAGTTGACGGAAATGAGCGGATTGGTAGATGAAGTGGATAAAGTACATCGTCTTAAAATGAAAAAAGGAGTCAAGCTGAATGTGATTCGTCCATCAGAGGAAATTTGGATTTCGACAGATAGGAATCGGGTGACGCAGGTATTGTTCAATTTCTTGTCGAATGCAATTAAAAATACCATTGAGGGTAGCATTACTTTCGGACTTGTAAAAGAGGAAGAATGGGTTAAACTTTATGTAACAGATACCGGCTGCGGTATTTCCAAAGAGAAATTACCTTTGATATTTACCCGCTTTGAGAAGTTGAATGATTTTGTACAAGGAACAGGGCTGGGATTACCTATCTGTAAGAGTATTGTAGAGCGGTTGGGCGGTCGGATTGAAGTGGAATCCGAGCTTGGGCAGGGGAGTACTTTCATTCTTTATTTGCCCAATAGGCAAGTACAGGAAGTTGTGGTTGGCGAAAGAGAAAACGCAGCGGGTAATATGGGAGTGGAGAACCGGCAGAAGAAGATACTGATTGCGGAAGATGTGGAGTCCAGTTATCTGCAGATTAATGCCTTTCTGAAAAAAGAATATACGATTCTTTGGGTGCCTAATGGAGAAGAAGCTGTGAAGAGTTTCATACGCGAGAAGCCCGACTTGATTTTGATGGATATCCGAATGCCGGTGATGAATGGTATTCAGGCAACAGCAAAAATTCGTGCTATCTCGCAAGAGATACCGATTATAGCAATTACAGCATATGCCTTTTGTCCGGAAGGAGAGCGAGCTCTTGAAGCAGGGTGTAATGAAGTGATTGCAAAACCATATCCTCTGGAGAAGCTGAAAGAAACGATCGAAACTTATTTATAGGAGGGAGGAATAGTCGGTCTTTCAATGCAACAATTTATCATATAGTATGTTCTGTAGTAAATAATGCTATAAAGATAAATTGGATTATGAAGAAAGTAGTACTAATCGGGGCCAGCGGCTTCGTCGGTTCGGCTATTCTGAATGAAGCTTTGAACCGTGGATTCCATGTGACGGCGGTAGTTCGTCATCCTGAAAAGATCAGGATAGAGAATGAAAATCTGGAAGTGAAGAGAGCTGATGTTTCTTCATTGGATGAAGTATGTAAGGTTTGTAAAGGTGCTGATGCCGTGATCAGTGCTTTCAACCCGGGGTGGAATAATCCCGATATATACAAGGAAACCATTGAGGTTTATCTGACGATTATCGATGGTGTAAAAAAGGCTGGAGTTAATCGTTTTTTGATGGTGGGTGGTGCCGGTTCACTGTTTATTGCTCCCGGCATCCGACTGGTCGATTCGGGAGAAGTTCCCGAAAAGATATTGCCTGGTGTGAGAGCCTTGAGTGATTTTTATCTTGATTTTCTGAAGAAAGAAAAAGAGGTTGACTGGGTTTTCTTCTCGCCGGCGGCAGATATGGCTCCTGGAGTACGTACAGGCAGATATCGCCTGGGGAAAGATGAGATGATTGTGGATATGGTAGGTAACAGTCATATATCTGTGGAAGATTATGCGGCTGCCATGATTGATGAGCTTGAGAAGCCGGAGCATCATCAGGAGCGTTTCACCATAGGGTACTGAGCGGACGGTATTTTTCAAGGAAATTGAGATATAGCTTTGCACATCCCCGGGCATCGGAAAGTGCTTCGTGGTGTTTAAGTTCGATGCCTTCCCGTTCGCAACAGGCGCTTAGGTTGACCGGCTTGTATCCTAAAGAACGATAGATGCGGCAGGTACATTCCCAACGTTCCGGAAGCGATAACTCATCATAATCCAGTCCGTACATCCGCATGCTATTCTTCAGTACATTGCGGTCGAATTGTTCATTGTGCGCAACTACTACGTTGCCTTGTAAGCGCTTTTTGACTTCGGGATAGATGGCATGAAATCCCGGGAGTGACTCTGTCATTCCCGGCGTTATTCCATGTACAAGCATATTTGCACGCCAATATTCATTCTCCGGTGGTTGAATCAGGCTGTAATATTCGTCTGTAATCTCTCCGTCTGTAACGGTAACGATACCTACCGCACAAGCACTTTCCATGTATCCTGTGGCGGTTTCAAAGTCAATGGCGGCAAATGATAAATTCATCAGATTCGATCGAGAACTGTTTTAATTAATGTATCGATGGTATTCTTATAGCCTGTGTTCGCTTCTTTGATCAAGCGGTTAGCTATAACCATACAAACGGTCATGGCTTTGTGTCCCATCAGCTTGCTGAGGCCGGCAAGGGCGGAACTCTCCATTTCGAAGTTGGTTATCTTGTAACCTTTATATTCAAACTTTTCGATTTTATCATTCTGCTTAGGGTCCGCCAAGGGAACACGGAGTTCGCGTCCTTGCGGTCCGAAGAAACCACCGGCTGCAATAGTAACACCGCGCACCATATCTTCTTGGGCAATACGGTCTATTAATTCTGCATTGGCATCAATAACATAAGGTGCGGGAGCACACATGTTACCGGACCAGCCCATGTGATTCAGAAATGCCCGTTCAAAGGGAAGGTCACAAACAGCATTGCGTCCGGCATAGAAGTTCAACAGTCCGTCAAAGCCGATTGACTTTTCAGAACAGACGAATGTGCCGACCGGTGTGTTGGGTTGCAATCCTCCGCATGTACCGATGCGAACTAACTCTAAAGAGCGGAGATGCTCTTTTTCTTCCCGAGTCTGGAAGTCGATATTTGCCAAAGCATCCAGTTCATTGACCACGATATCGATATTGTCACAACCGATACCGGTAGAAACGACAGTTATCCGTTTGCCTTTGTAAGTTCCGGTAACCGTTTTAAATTCGCGGCTTTCCACTTCACATTCTTTATTTTCGAAGTGAGAAGCTACGAGTGCCACCCGTCCGGGATCACCTACCAATATTACTTTGTCTGCCAACCATTCCGGCTTTACATGCAAATGGAATACCGAACCGTCTTCGTTGATAATTAATTCGGAGGAAGGAAAATACTTTTTCATGTTATTGAAAGGTTTTAGTTTAATAAATATGTTCACCACAAACTACATGGATTAACCGCTTGTTTCCCGAGATTGTTCTCTCCGGCGGTTATACTGCTCTCTGTTGTTTGTGGTGAAATGCTTTCTCTAATCGCTCAACGGTTTACTGGTAGCTCCACCGATAGGTTTAGCTATGTTTTCACGCATTGATGTATCAGCTTGAATATTTTTCATTTTATAATAATCCATAATACCGAGATTTCCACTACGGAAAGCTTCAGCCATGGCCTTTGGAACTTCCGCTTCTGCCTGAATTACATTAGCACGGGCCTCTTCCGCTTTGGCTTTCATTTCTTGTTCGGTAGCCACAGCCATTGCGCGGCGTTCTTCCGCTTTTGCCTGCGCGATATTCTTGTCGGCATTTGCCTGGTCTATTTGCAGGGCAGCACCAATATTCTTACCTATATCAATATCAGCGATATCAATAGAGAGAATTTCAAATGCAGTACCGGCATCGAGTCCTTTGCGCAGCACTAGTTTTGATATGGAATCAGGATTCTCAAGTACTGACTTATGGTTTTCAGAGGAACCGATTGACGAAACGATACCTTCACCTACACGTGCCAGGATTGTATCTTCGCCGGCACCACCCACCAATTGGCGAATATTGGCACGTACCGTCACACGTGCTTTGGCTATCAGCTGGATACCGTCTTTCGCAACAGCTGTTACGGGTGGTGTGTCGATAACTTTAGGATTAACCGACATCTGCACGGCTTCGAAGACATCGCGACCTGCAAGATCAATTGCAGTAGCCATTTGGAATGGAAGTTCGATATTGGCCTTCGATGCAGATACCAATGCATGGACTACCCGTTCTACGTGTCCGCCTGCCAGATAGTGTGCTTCAAGTTCATCACGGGTGATGTTGCTCAGACCTGCTTTATGTGCTTCAATCATACCCGGTACGATGATGTATGGCGGAACATTACGGATACGCATTAGAAAAAGTTGTACCAAAGAGATATTAACTCCTGATACTTTGGCTGATAGCCATAGGAAAAAAGGTACATAATGAAAGAAAAGAACCAGGAAGATAATACCTCCCGCTATCAAGAAGATAGTCAGATACATAGGTTCGACATTCATAATTGTGCTTGATTTTAAGTGAATATTAGGATTTTAATTTTTCGACAAAGATTATTCCATCAGTGATCCGATTGACAACAATCGGAGTTTTTTCATTCAGTAATCCGTCCATTGACTTGACTTCTATGATATTGCCATTGATTTCAGCATTGCCAATTTGAGCCAGTCGGGTAATCGTGATACCTGTATCGCCAACTTTTACTTTTTCGGCAGCGCTTCGGTCTATTTTGGATGTTATGTCTTTCTTCAATGCCAATTTATCCAAGGTTTTCGACCGCATGAACCAGACAAGCGAGCCGATACAGGCAATTCCCGATATAATAAGTGTTATAAACCCTGCACCTGTTCCCAGGTTAGCAAAAGCATAATAGTTTGCATAGATAATGCAGACCAAAGCTGAAATACCGGCGAGGCTGATACCCGGAATTACGAACAGTTCAACTAAAAAGAGTATTACTGCGGCGGCTATCAGTGCAATGATGATCAGTACATCCATAGTTTGTTATTTTAAGTTTTGTTTTTCTGCATTCCGGACTTCAATAGCCTGTTTATCCAGTTCTTCTGACATCTGAAGTACCCTCTTCTCAAGATCGCGGATAGCCGGTGCCATTTTACTTTGTTCGTCTTTATTAGACCGTGCGAATCCTTCACGCTGGCTCTTCAGTTTACCGGTTTGCTGGCGGTAATCTTTTTCCATCTGTTCATATTTCAGGTACAGTTGTTTGGCTTTTGGAGACTTGAAATCCGTTAAGTGATGGTAGGTAGAGTGGTCATCAATGATAAATTCAAAATCAAAGTTTTGTTCTACAGCCGGTTTATGGTTGATAACCGCTTCAAGTCGTTGACGGGCATCATCCACTATTTTAGAGTCTTTCCAAGTGCTCTCTAGAGAATGGAGCTGGGCTAGTTCAATCATTTTTTCCGGTTCCATAGCTTCGTAGTTGTAAGTTCGTTTAGAATCATTGGGTACGAATACGTAGATACAAACTTTATCTTCAGGTTGATACCTGTCAGAAGCAAACCATCCTAAATTATTATATTCATCAATGACATACATGTAGTCGTTATAAGGTGAGTTGAAAGGCATACCCACGTTTTCCGGTACCAGATAGGTATCAGTATTTGTGTTATATCGGGTTACAAAAATGTCATATCCTCCCATGGAGCCATCACCATCCGAGGCATAATAAATGGTCACTCCATCCGACAGGACATACGGATAATTGGCATTTCCGGAGGCGTTGATACTTCCCGGAAGTGGTTTTCCCTGACTCCACTCGTCCAGCATCTTGGTTTTAGACAGAATATTCAGACTCTCTTCTCCCTGCTCGCTGTAGTAAATACGGTTTCCGATTTCTGTTTCGTAAACTGTTCCCGGATGATAGCCTTTCGTCTTGAAATAGTCATTGTAAGTGAAGAGCTTTCCGGATTCTTCACTAATTTTATAAGCTTTGAGGAAATTGGCTTTGTCTATTACAAAACTGTCAATAACACATACGTCTTCCACCCCTTTCAGCATGCGAAGGTTTCCTTTAGCCTTTTCTAAAAGCTGCTCGGCTTCTTCTGTCGGTTTTTTGCGTTTAGACAAGTCTGCAATGTATTCTTCGTAGCAATCTACTGCATCTTGAAAGCGGTATAAATCATTATAAGTCTGAGCCAGATATAGCTGTCCGCTCGGAATGCGTTTCTTTACTGCCGTCTCCAGGTATTTTAGGGCCTCGGCAGCATTACCTGTTTTGAGGCAACACACACCGTACCATAGGTTGTAATTACCGTTTGCCGGTTGCGATTTGACATATTTTTGAAAAACAGGTTTGGCTTCAGCGTATTGCCCTCTGCCATACATGCCTCTTGCTTGTTCCAAAGTTTGTGCCGATAGGCTTGTCAGGAGAAAGCATAATAGAAAGAATAGGATATTTTTTTTCTTCATAAATGGTCTTGGGTTATTATTCAGAAGTTCAAAAATACAAATTAATTGGAAATAAACCTTTTTTCTCTTCTTCTATTATGTTAATTCTTCTTTAAATCATTCTTTTCTCTTACTTTTGCAGCCGATTTTTCAAGAGAGTTATGGCACAGTTTACGGAAGAAGAGAAAACCATTCGGCGTATCGAAAAGCGTTTTAACAAAGGTATGGTTCAATATGGGTTGATTGAAGAGGGTGACAAAGTGCTTGTTGGCCTTTCAGGAGGAAAAGATTCCCTGGCATTAGTCGAATTGCTGGGTAAACGTTCGCATATTTTCAAACCTCGTTTTTCGGTGGTAGCTGTACATGTGGTTATGAAGAATATTCCATACCAGAGTGATTGGGACTACCTCCGTGAACATGCTGAAAAGAATGGTGTTCCTTTAGTTGTCTACGAGACTTCTTTCGACCCTTCTACCGATACGCGTAAATCACCTTGTTTTCTCTGTTCATGGAACCGGAGGAAAGCTCTGTTTACTGTGGCTAAAGAGCAGGGTTGCAATAAAATAGCCCTTGGACACCATATGGACGATATTTTGGAAACTTTATTAATGAACATTACCTATCAGGGTGCATTCAGTACAATGCCACCACGTTTGGTAATGAACAAATTTGATATGACCATTATTCGCCCGATGTGCCTGGTGCATGAAGCGGATTTGTTGGAGTTGGCGCAAATAAGGGGATATCGCAAGCAAGTGAAAAATTGTCCTTATGAATCCCAATCGAGCCGTAGCGATATGAAGGGGATACTCCGACAATTGGAAAAGATGAATCCGGAGGCTCGGTACAGTCTGTGGGGGAGCATGACAAATGTACAGGAAGAATTGTTACCCAAAGAAGTGGAGTTTTAATTTTGAATAAAATATGAAAGGTATTTATGCTATTTCGTTGTTGGTCGTTTCCAACATTTTTATGACATTTGCCTGGTACGGGCATTTGAAGCTACAGGAAACAAAAATAATCAGTAATTGGCCTTTGTATGGCGTGGTTTTGTTTTCATGGGTGATTGCGTTGGCTGAGTATTCTTGTCAGGTTCCTGCCAACCGGCTGGGGTTCAGCGGAAACGGAGGGCCGTTTTCATTGATGCAACTTAAAATTATCCAAGAGGTGATCACACTGATTATATTTACCGTTTTTTCTACCTTATTATTTAAAGGGGAGTCACTGCATTGGAATCATGTGGCAGCTTTTGTCTGCTTGATAGCAGCGGTATATTTCGTGTTTATGAGGTAGGCGGTTTGTGCCGGTATGGGGTGTCAAAAGCATTTGGTTTGATATGCAGATAGATGTATTTGTTATCCTATCCGTTTATATCATTTAAAGCAGTTTGTTTTTCTTAGTATCTTTAGTGAAAATGGTAGGGAGCTTATCTTGGACCACATGCCCGGGTATGTGGGTTCGTGAACCTGCGTACCCGAGCTGAGATAAAGATGCTTTAAAAAGAGATAATATGCTTATTGATAATGCGTTATTCTTGCTTCGGAATCAACTTGCTTTTTTGGTAATTTCTGTGCCGGTCATTCTGAATACCTGCTCCCATGGGGCCGGTTATGGGAGCAGGTATTCACGCTATTTGTCAAGATATTGCTTCATGTTCTTTGTAAAATAGCTTTTCACCTCCCCTTTTTCATCACTGTAGATAAAATAAGCACCTATGTTGGGGTGTGATTTTGTAAAAGCTTCCGCTTCATCCAGCCCCATTACCATAAAAGCTGTGGCTAATGCGTCGGCAGTCATACAATCGTCGGCAACTACGGTTGCTGAAAGAATATTATGTTGAACCGGATATCCGGTACGTGGGTCGATGGTGTGGGCATACTTCTTGCCATCTTTGTAGTAAAAGTTGCGATAGTTTCCGGAAGTTGCTATACCTACATTGGTCAGTTTTAATGTTGTTTGTATCTCTTGGTTAAGCGACAAGGAATCGTCTACAGGCTTGTTTATGCCGATTCTCCATGCTTCCTCTTTGGGATTCACCCCTTTTACCACCAGTTCGCCACCTATATCTACCATATAGTTTTTGATACCTTTGCTATCCAAATACCGGGCTACTACATCTACGGAATATCCTTTGGCTACAGCACTACAACTTAGCATCACCCGAGGGTCTTCTTTGATCACTTTGCCGTTTTCCAGTTTAACTTTTTGGTATCCTGTGATTTGGAGTAGACTATCTATCATGATCGAGTCGGGGAAGGCTCCTTTTTTGAAACCGAATCCCCAGGCATTGGCTAATGGGGCTACTGTGATATCGAAAGCTCCGCGAGTTTCGGCTGAGATCTCCATAGATCGGTTAAAACAGGTTTGGAAGAAAGTGTCTGTGACGATTTCTTCATTACGATTAACACGGGTAATGACAGATGTATCATTGAATGGAGAAAGTGAACCGTCGAATTTTTTTAATTCGGCATCGATCTCCGCTTTCAGATTGCCGTCATATTGATAGGTAATATTATATACTGTGCCGAATACAAGCCCATTGATACTGTTGTAAGGTATTTGTTTATTTCGTTGGGCTAGTATCCAAATTGTTCCCAACAGCAGGATAGCTAGCCAAATGAAGCTTTTTCTTGTTTTCTTTTCCATAATAAGTAAAAAGTAAGTAAGCAACAAATCTGTTTATGATTACACAGCCTTTTGTTGTTTGAGGTTGATAGCTAATTATTAAAAAATAAGTGTTCGATTAATATTTTCGTTCCAATAAGGATCAGTATGATTCCTCCCCATAATTCAGCACGAAGTTTTCTGGCAATGCCGCATCCGAAGCGAATGCCGAAGATTAATCCTATAAGGGACATAAAAAAAGAAACAAATCCGATGATTCCTGCCGGGTAAAGGATAGACGAACAGCTTTTGATACCCAGAAAAGCAAAGGATACTCCTACGGCCAATGCATCAATGCTGGTTGCAACGGCCATTGTTATCACTACTTTCAGGCTTGCAGGGTTAAATCTTTGGCAGCAATCTTCTTCTTTAAAAGATTCTTTGATCATTCGTCCGCCTAGAAAGGCCAGAATAGCAAAGGCAATCCAGTGATCGACCGATTCGATAAGGTGGCTGAATGTGCTTGCTCCTAACCACCCCAATAAAGGCATTATAGCCTGGAAAAGTCCGAAAAAAAATGCCATGATGAGCATAGGCCGCCATTGAATACGCCTTAAAATAATACCACTTGCAATAGAGACAGCGAGGCAATCCATCGCTAAACCAATTGCAAGTAGCCAAATCTCTAATCCTGTCATGTCGTTAAAATGGTAATTTATAAATCAGTGTATATGTGATACCTATGTTTGAGGAGTCATATTCACCAAAACCCGGTACATACCATGGATTTCCATGTTCGCTGATCGAGCCCGCTGTTTTAAATTTAAAGCGTAAGGTCCATCCCATATAGAAGCTTTTATAGATTTGAACATTGACTCCGGCCACCAGTTCAAGCCATTGCATGTTAGATTTCAGTCCGTTGTAATGATAAGGTACGCTTCCTCCCCAAATGCCGTCTATCAATCCGGGATTAGCCATACTGCCTCCATAAATAGGGTCAGAAAAAGGTGTACTTGAGATGTCGTACTTGAAACTGCTAAATCCATAACGTAGTCCTACATACAAATATTCTTTAACAACATTATAGTCAGCCCCAACGCGAAAATAAGGAGCGGCACTTTTATAATGGATACCGGTATCACTCCAGGTATCTGTTTGTCCGAAACCGATTTCTACTGTAGGAATAAATTTCTTTTTTAAGTTTACTCTCACATTTACCTCAGAACTTAGAAAATCTCCTCCGAGTAGTTTACTGCCCAACCCGAATAAGTCCACACCGACATACGTCCCATTGTAAAAGGGAATCGTATCCGCTTTTATCTCCTCTTTTGCTTTCTGCTTGACAGCAGGACGTGCACCGGGTCTTTGCTGTTGTGCTTGGAGCGGAAGGCTGAATATGAGGCACAGCAGGCTAACGATTGTAGCGGTAGAATATTTTGAGATTTTCTGTTCCATTAATGTTAGCTGCATTTGATTTGATATATAGAGAGTCTATGCTATGATATTTCTTTTTATTGGTTTCCGTATAATCAATCGGATGAATACTGATGATATTTTGTTTCATACTGTATCCGCAATCCATCGACTGAAAGTAAGGAGTATTGGTTTGCAGGATCACCATTGTATCTCTTAACAACCGGGTGTAATGAAACACAAGAATAGTCGAGTCACTTGTATAGCGTAGTGGGAGAGCGATATCATGTACCTTTTTCTGGTTATTGATGATTATTGAATCAGTTCCGAATGCTGTCACACTCAATGAATCGAGGGTGTCATTCAGTACAGCCTTGGTTTCCGGATTGATGGTATACATTTTGGCGTAGACCATCGGGCGTCCGGTCATGGAGCAATCACTCTCTTCCGAGCAAGCCGAAAGGATAGCCCCCGTTAGTGGATAGGCTACCATCAGGAAGAGTACCAGTTTTATTAATTTTTTCATCGTACAGGTTTCATTAATCGTTCGTTATATTATTTTTTCTATCTGATAATTATTGCGTTCCGGGGCGTTGCGTGAAATCAGTTCGCCAAGAAATCCTGCCAAAAAGAGTTGTGTTCCAATAATCATGGCAGTCAACGACAGATAGAAATAGGGAGAATCTGTTACCAGCCGATAAGGCATACCGTGATTCATACTATATAATTTACTGGCTCCGACAATAACCACTGAAATAAATCCCAGTATAAACATCAATGAGCCTAATAAACCGAAAAAGTGCATTGGTTTAATTCCAAACTTTGAGAGGAACCAAAGAGAGATTAAATCGAGATATCCGTTAAAGAAGCGATTCCATCCTCCAAATTTAGTTTTTCCGAATTTACGTGCTTGATGGTGCACCACCTTTTCGCCTATTTTCTGGAATCCGGCATTCTTAGCCAGATACGGGATGTAGCGATGCATCTCTCCGTATACTTCGATGTTTTTTACAACAGCTTTGCGATAAGCTTTCAATCCGCAATTAAAGTCGTGCAGATTATGAATCCCTGAAACTTTACGTGCCGTGGCATTAAATAGTTTGGTAGGTAGAGTTTTCGACAGCGGGTCGTATCTTTTCTGTTTATAGCCTGAAACAAGGTCATATCCGTCTTCAGTAATCATACGGTATAATTCCGGTATTTCATCGGGACTATCCTGTAGGTCGGCATCCATCGTGATCACCACATTTCCTTCGGCACGTTCAAAGCCACAGTACAGAGCCGGGGATTTTCCGTAGTTTCGTCGGAATTTGATCCCTTTCACAGTGGACGACTGTTTCTGAAACTCTTCGATAATTTCCCAAGAACGGTCGGTACTACCATCATTTACAAAGATAACTTCGTATGAAAAGCCATTGGCCTTCATCACTCTTTCAATCCAGGCAAAAAGCTCCGGAATGGATTCTTCTTCATTGAACAATGGTACGACAACAGATATATCCATTTTACTTATAAATTAGATATTACAAACTATAGAGGTTGCACCTCCGGTGATTTGGGCTTTCTCATCACAAACAAGGCAGTGGGGACAGCCAATATGCTGCCATAGAACACATTCTGTGACATCAGTTGCATAGTAATGTCTATCGGTGTCAATGTACTGATCATTTCCATCACTTCTTTCAGTTGGCTGATGTACCCTTCTATTCCCGGTACTTCTTTATTGCTCAGTTCGTCAAACATTCCCATGTAAGTGTTTACAATGAAACCATGGTCGATGAACCGGAAATAAATGTAGTGGGCCACTGCCGTGAGGAGTGCCGCAAACATATACATAAAAACGATGAATACCCATGCTTGCAGGAAGCGGATCGAGCCGCCACATACTTTGTCACGATAGGTACGTGCATAATAATATCCCATGAACGGAACTCCTAAAGTAAGCCCGAAAAACAGGAATAAAAGAAACGGAATGGACAATCCCAATGGGAATAGAATGAACTTAAGTATCCAGTATACTCCCATATAGGTGCCAAAATGCATGGCATATTTTTGTAAGTTACTTCTGCTTTCTGTCATTTTATTAATAAATAGCGCACAAAGGTACAAATAATATTGTTTGGTATGGAATTTATGCCTGTTAAAGTTAATAAAGCTATCCGGTCAGAAAAAAAACATTTTTTTTTCGATTTTAAATATCTGAAAAGTAGGAGTTTACCGGTAAAGCATGCAAAAAAGTACCGATCCCCTATTGCAGGTTTAATAAAAATACCTACCTTTGCACCCGGGTAAGTCCTATACGGCCAGCTCCCTTCGAATCCTCCAGGGCTTGATCGCAGCAAAGGTAGTTGGTTGTAGCGGCGCGATATAGTAAGCTTACCCACTTGCCTCTTTAGCTCAGTTGGCCAGAGCACGTGATTTGTAATCTCGGGGTCGTTGGTTCGAATCCGACAAGAGGCTCAAAAAGAAAAGAGATGTATCAGCCGATACATCTCTTTTCTTTTTTATATCTCATTGCTCACTATCCTTTTTTGATTCTTCTGTATCCATATATGGCGTTATTCCCCAGTTCCTCCTCGATGCGTAGCAGTTGGTTATATTTGGCCATGCGGTCCGAACGGCTCAAGGAACCGGTCTTGATTTGTCCGCTGTTGGTGGCTACGGCAATGTCGGCAATGGTGGAGTCTTCCGTTTCGCCCGAACGGTGTGAGGTAACGGTGGTGTATCCATGGCGGTGTGCCATTTCGATGGCATTCAGAGTCTCTGTCAGGGAGCCGATTTGGTTTACCTTGATGAGTATGGAGTTTGCGCATCCTTTTTCGATGCCCATGGCAAGAAAATCCACATTGGTGACAAACAGGTCGTCACCCACCAACTGGCAGCGGTTTCCGATGCGGTCGGTCAGTTTCTTCCAGCCTTCCCAGTCGTTTTCGCTCATTCCGTCCTCGATAGAGTCTATCGGATATTTGTTGATCAGTTCTTCCAGATAGTCCACCTGTTCGCTGGCTGTACGTTTTTTGCCTTTCTCACCTTCAAATTTGCCATAGTCGTAAATTCCGTCGTGATAGAATTCGGAAGAAGCGCAGTCCATGGCAATCATCACGTCTTTGCCCGGTTCGTAGCCGGCAGCTTTAATGGCGGCAATGATTGAGTCCAAAGCATCTTCTGTTCCTGCCAGGGCGGGAGCAAAGCCGCCTTCATCGCCGACGGCGGTGCTGAGGCCGCGGTCGTGCAGCACCTTCTTCAAGGCGTGGAACACTTCTGCACCCATGCGCAGGCCTTCACGAAAAGAAGTTGCCCCTACCGGGCGTATCATAAATTCCTGAAAAGCAATAGGGGCGTCACTGTGCGAACCGCCGTTGATGATGTTCATCATCGGAACAGGCATCACGTAGGTGTTTGTTCCGCCTATATAGCGATAGAGGGGGACGTCAAGATAGGCTGCGGCTGCTTTGGCTACGGCAAGTGAAACGCCCAGAATGGCATTGGCGCCCAGATTGGACTTGGTTTTTGTACCGTCCAGTGCCAGCATGGCATGGTCGATGCTCATTTGTTCAAGGGCCGACATACCGACCAGTTTGGGAGCGATGATGTTGTTGATGTTGTTGACAGCTTTCAGCACACCTTTGCCGCCGTAGCGTTTTTTGTCGCCGTCGCGCAGTTCCAAAGCCTCATGCTCGCCGGTGGATGCGCCGGAGGGTACGGAAGCCCGGCCGGTGAAGCCCGACTCCAAAATCACATCAACTTCCACAGTGGGGTTTCCTCTTGAATCGAGGATTTCACGTCCGATAATCTTTTCTATTTTCATCTTCTTTTGTTTTAAGTGTAAATTCTATGAACAATAACAAACGAAGGTGGAAAATGGTTCGGACTTTCCCTTATGGCTGTGATTTTAAAAAGTTCGCCCTACGATGCTTCCGCCCAATGCTGCGAATATGCCCAGCAGGATACTTAATAGAGTATATGTGGCGAACAGTCCGTAGAATCCTTGTTTCATCAGGATCAATCCGTCATTGGAGAATGTGGAAAAGGTGGTGAAGCCGCCGCACAATCCGGTGGTCAGCAATATGCGTACTTCCGTAGATAGGTTGAAACGTGCGGACAAGGCATAGAACAGCCCTATCAGAAAACTTCCGGTTATGTTGACGGCAAACGTGGCCCAGGGAAAGGAGTAGGGCACTATCCGTTCGTGAAGGGCCATTTGTACGCAATAGCGTAATAGGCTGCCGGTGCCGCCGCCCAGAAATACGGCTATCAGTATTTTAGTCATGATGCTTGTTTTTTTTTGAGTATGTTTCAGGTTGCAAAGGTAATGAAGGCAGGGGAATTTCAACCAATCTTCGGGTGGGTTTTATGGGGTGGATGGAGATTTACTAAAACGTTGGGGGAGATTTAGTAAATCATTGCCGGAGATTTAGTAAATCGTCGGAGGGGTTTGAGTAAGCAGATAAAGAGAGGGCCGGGCAGGCGGTGTATTCGTTGGGTGAATACAGCCGGATCCGGCTGTAAACCGAACCTGAGGGTTTAAGCGCTTAATTGTAGAGAGTATATCAGAGTCGGGCATTGATAATCTGTGATTTATCAGTCCGGATTGTAGAGATTGTCCCTGTTTCTTTCAAATTCCTTTCCCGCCTGATTTTTACTGTTGTAGAGATGCCTTTTTATTAACTGTTTGCTGTTTAGGCGTTTACACAAAATGGTCGTAGATGCCCTTTCCTTGCGTTTCCGTCATTCTCCCCCTAACTTTGCAACATCGGATTTGAGAAACAAATGCAGAACTGTTGAGGCCTCGCAGTGAACTTTCGCTTCTTGAAAAAGATAAAGGGCTCCGGCCTGTTACATTATTATATAATAACCTTTTAAAACATTAAAAATTATGGGACTTCAGTATGTAGTAGCTAAACGTGTATTCGGTTTCGACAAGGATAAAAATGTGAAGTATGTAGCCAAATCCGTAGGGTCAGGCGAGTTAGGCACTGATAAATTGTGTGCCAAAGTGAGCCGTATCCTCGGTATCCACAGGAAAACGGTGGATTTGGTGGCTGCCGGCCTTGTAGACATCATGTCGGAAGAAATAGAGGACGGAAAGACTGTCCGTTTAGGAGATTTCGGGCTTTTCCGCCCTTCTTTTGTGGGAAAATGCGCCGATACGCAAGAAGGGGTGACGGCAAGCAATATTGTGCGTAAGCGTATTCTCTTCTTTCCGGGAAAGGCCTTCAGTGCGATGCTGGACAAGATGAGCGTCACCCGGATGGCAATGCCCGATACGGATTATACCGACGGCAGCCAGGGCAATGAAGGCAAGCCTGAAAATCCGGATATATCCGGTGGAGGTGAAGAAGAGGATCCTTTGGGATAAAGCCGAATCCTCCGAACCGGTAAGAAGATGAAGATGAGAATGAAGGGCAGTGGTGTCCTTCATTCTTATGCAAACGTTTTCTGACAAATTATCCGGATTTTATGCGATTGCTTCCTATATAATTCCTTATCCTGCTTATATTTGTGGCACGATAACTAATTAAAATACCATAGCATGAGAAACATGAAGACTATTTTCACTAAACTGGCCTGCTTCCTGCTCGCCCTTTTCATGAGCGGCGCAGCAATGGCCGAGAGCATTACTTCGCCTGACGGCCAACTCCGATTGAACTTTTCGGTAAATCCCCAGGGTGAACCTGTTTACGAACTTTCCTACAAAGGAAAAGCGGTTATTAAGCCCTCGAAACTCGGTCTGGAACTGAAAAATGATCCGGGACTGATGAACGGATTTACTTTGGCCGGTACCGAAACCTCTACGTTTGATGAAACCTGGGAACCGGTGTGGGGTGAAGTAAAACAAATCCGTAACCACTATAATGAAATGGCCGTAACGCTGAATCAGAAGGCGCAGGACCGCAATATCATCATTCGTTTCCGCCTCTTTGACGACGGTCTCGGCTTCCGTTACGAGTTCCCTTTGCAGAAGAACTTGAACTACTTTGTTATCAAGGAAGAACGTACCCAATTTGCTATGGCGGGCGATCATAAGGCGTTTTGGATACCGGGCGACTACGATACGCAGGAGTATGACTACATGGAGTCCAAACTTTCCGAAATACGCGGATTGATGGAGGAAGCTGTCACAGGCAACGCCTCGCAGACACAATTCTCTCCGACAGGTGTGCAGACCTCCCTTCAGATGAAGACGGCAGACGGATTGTACATCAACCTGCATGAAGCAGCTTTGGTGGACTATTCTTGTATGCACCTGAACTTGGACGACAAGAACCTGGTTTTTGAGTCTTGGCTGACCCCCGATGCAGTGGGTGACAAAGGCTATATGCAGGCTCCCTGCAAGTCGCCATGGCGTACGGTTATTGTCAGCGATGACGCACGCGACATCCTTGCTTCCAAGCTGACTCTGAACCTGAATGAGCCTTGTGCCTATGAAGATGTTTCTTGGATTAAACCGGTGAAATATGTAGGCGTATGGTGGGAAATGATTGCCGGCAAAAGCACTTGGGCATATACGGACGAACTGCCCTCCGTCAAGCTGGGCGAAACGGACTATTCCAAGACAAAGCCCAACGGACGTCATGGCGCCAACAATGAAAATGTGAAGAGATATATCGACTTTGCGGCTGCCAACGGTTTCGACCAAGTGCTGGTGGAAGGTTGGAACGAAGGCTGGGAAGACTGGTTCGGACATTCCAAAGATTATGTTTTCGACTTTGTAACCCCATATCCCGATTTCGATGTAAAGATGCTGAACGCTTATGCCAAGAGCAAAGGTGTGAAGCTGATGATGCATCATGAAACATCTTCTTCCGTCCGCAATTACGAACGCCACATGGACAAAGCCTATCAGTTCATGGTGGATAATGGCTATAATGCAGTGAAAAGCGGCTATGTAGGCAATATCATTCCGCGCGGAGAACACCACTACGGACAGTGGATGAACAACCACTATCTCTATGCCGTGAAGAAAGCCGCCGATTATAAGATTTGTGTCAACGGCCACGAAGCCGTACGCCCCACAGGGCTGTGCCGCACCTACCCTAACCTGATTGGCAACGAATCGGCCCGCGGAACCGAATATGAAGCCTTTGGCGGTAGCAAGCCGTTCCACACCACATTGCTTCCCTTTAACCGTCTTATCGGTGGCCCGATGGACTACACTCCGGGCATTTTCGATACCAAACTGGATTTTATGGGCGATTTGCCTCATGGGCAGGTGCAGACTACGCTTGCCAAGCAGCTGGCTCTTTATGTCACCCTTTACAGCCCTTTGCAGATGGCTGCCGATTTGGTTGAGAACTACGAGAAGCATATGGATGCTTTCCAGTTCATCAAAGATGTTGCCGTAGATTGGGACGACAGCAGGTATATCGAAGCGGAACCGGGTGACTATATCACCGTAGCGCGCAAGGCGAAAGGTACCGATAACTGGTTTGTTGGCGGCATTACGGATGAAAATGCCCGTACTGCCAACTTTACTCTCGACTTCCTGACGCCGGGCAAGCAATATGTGGCTACTTTGTATGCCGATGGCAAAGATGCCGACTACAAAGAAAATCCCACTTCCTATCAAATAAAGAAAGGCATTGTGACCAATAAGACAAAGATGTCTGTCAAGGAGGCACGTAGCGGCGGTTTTGCTTTGAGCTTGATTGAGGCTGCTCCTGCCGATAAGAAAACTGTGAAGAAATGGAAATGATTAAGGTAAAAAGAGTTTCCGATTAGGCATTAGTTGGCTCCCTGCCGGATTTGAAGTCCGGCAGGGAGCTTTTTTATAAACTTCACTTATCCGTCCGAGGTGCTTACACCTTTGATTGCAAACTGAGTTATTCTTCTTGTTTGCTCTTCCTGCATCGGGCTTGCCTGCGAAAATAAGTTTTTTTAGAAATTGTATTGGCAGAATATGGCGCTAACAAAGAAACTTCTTTGTACCTTTGCACACGTTAATAAAATAACTAATAACACAAGGAACTTATGGGAGGTTTTTTCGGAACAGTCGCCAAAGCAAGTTGCGTGGCAGATCTGTTTTACGGTACGGATTATAATTCGCATTTAGGGACAAAACGTGGTGGCTTGGCTACTTACGATCAGGAAGAAGCGGTGTTTAAGCGCTCTATTCACAATCTGGAAAGTACCTATTTCCGAACGAAGTTTGAAGATGAATTGGATAAATTCAAAGGAAATTCCGGCATTGGAATCATCAGCGACACAGATCCTCAACCTCTCATCTTAAATTCCCACCTCGGTCGTTTTGCCATTGTAACGGTTGCCAAGATTGTGAATCTGCAAGAACTGGAAGCCCAACTTCTGGAACAAAATATGCACTTCGCCGAATTGAGCTCCGGCAAAACCAATCAGACAGAACTTATAGCCCTGCTCCTGATACAAGGCAGAAACTTTGTGGAGGGCATCGAAAATGTATATAAGCATATCAAGGGTTCGTGCTCCATGCTGCTGCTTACGGAAGACGGCATTATTGCCGCCCGCGACCATTGGGGGCGTACTCCGGTCGTTATTGGTAAGAAAGACGGAGCTTATGCCGCAACAAGCGAGTCGAGCAGTTTTCCGAACTTGGGTTACGAGATAGACCGCTATTTGGGACCGGGAGAGATTGTCCGTCTGCATGCCGATAGGGTGGAGCAAATGCGCAAGCCCAATGAAGGAATGCAGATATGTTCCTTCCTGTGGGTTTATTACGGTTTTCCTACTTCGTGCTATGAGGGCAAGAATGTGGAGGAAGTGCGCTTTTCCTCCGGTCTGAAAATGGGACAGACCGATACCTCGGAGGTGGATTGTACTTGTGGAATTCCTGACTCCGGTGTGGGCATGGCGCTGGGATATGCCGAAGGAAAAGGCGTTCCCTATCATCGGGCCATTTCGAAATACACGCCTACATGGCCTCGCAGCTTTACTCCCAGCAGGCAGGAGTTGCGCTCACTGGTGGCGAAGATGAAGCTCATCCCTAATAGGGCTATGCTGGAAGGTAAGCGCTTGCTGTTCTGTGACGATTCCATTGTGCGTGGAACCCAGTTGCGCGATAATGTAAAGGTGCTTTACGAGTATGGAGCCAAAGAAGTCCACATACGCATCGCTTGTCCACCGTTGATATACAGTTGTCCGTTTGTAGGTTTCACTGCATCCAAAGGCGATTTGGAATTAATAACCCGTCGTGTCATCAAGGAACTGGAAGGGGATGAAAATAAGAATCTTGAGAAGTATGCCACTACCGGTTCGCCGGAGTATGAGAGAATGGTAGAGGTTATTCGCGAACGTTTCGGGCTTTCTTCCCTAAAATTCAATACTTTGGAAACATTGGTGGAAGCCATCGGACTTCCTAAGTGTAAACTGTGCACCCATTGTTTTGACGGTAGCAGTCATTTCTGATTGACAAATTGCTGCTGAAGAATAAAAAAGAGGCGTGAATTGCTTGGCAGTTCACGCCCCTTTTTTTAACTTTACGGCAGTAAAATAGTGATTAGGGTTTAGTGATAAGTGATTAATGCCGTTCGGATAAAGAAGGAGGGCGCGGTTGTTGTCTACTGACCGTTAATCGTTCATCACTAATCGCTAACCCCTAATCATTAATCACTAACAGCTAATCACTATCATCATGACTTTAGTAGAACGTTTTTTAAAGTATGTAAGTTTCGATACGCAATCGAATGAGGAGAGTGGGGTAACACCGAGTACTTCAGGGCAAATGGTGTTTGCTAAATATCTGAAGAAAGAATTGGAGGCTTTGGGCTTGGAAGAGATCACGCTGGATGAGAACGGTTATCTGTTCGCCACCCTTCCTGCCAATACAGATAAGTCTGTACCTGTCGTGGGGTTCATTGCCCACATGGATACAAGCCCCGATATGAGTGGTAAGGATGTCTCCCCGCGTATTGTGGAGAATTACGATGGCAAGGATATTGTTCTTTGCGAAGAGGGGAAAGTGGTCCTTTCGCCTGCCCAATTTCCCGAACTGCTCGACCACAAAGGGGAAGACCTGATTGTCACCAACGGAAAGACCTTGCTGGGTGCTGACGATAAAGCCGGCATTGCCGAGATTGTTTCGGCGATGGTATATCTGAAAGAGCATCCTGAAATCAAGCATGGCAAAATCCGTATCGGTTTTAATCCCGATGAGGAAATCGGTTTGGGAGCGCATAAGTTCAATGTTGAGCAATTCGGTTGTGAATGGGCCTATACTATGGATGGCGGTGAAGTGGGTGAGTTGGAGTTTGAGAACTTCAATGCTGCTTCTGCCAAGATTGTTTTCAAAGGGCGCAATGTGCATCCCGGATATGCCAAACATAAGATGATAAACTCTATCCGCGTGGCCAACCGGTTTATGTCTATGCTCCCCAGTCACGAAACACCGGAGCATACCGAGGGATATGAGGGGTTCTATCATCTCATCGGCATTACGGGGGAAGTGGAGAAAACCACTGTTGCTTACATCATTCGCGACCACGACCGGAGTCGTTTTGAAAGCCGCAAAAAGGAATTTGAACATCTTGTCCGTAAGATTAATGCGGAATATGGCGAAGGTACAGCCGTACTCGAACTGCACGACCAGTATTATAACATGCGCGAGAAGATTGAACCGGTAATGCATATCATCGACACCGCCTTCAAAGCAATGGAAGCAGCCGGCGTGAAACCGCGTGTAAAAGCCATTCGTGGCGGTACGGACGGTGCGCAGCTGTCATTTAAGGGGCTGCCTTGTCCCAATATATTTGCCGGTGGCCTGAATTTCCATGGACGTTACGAATTCGTTCCTGTTCAGAGCATGGAGAAGGCTATGAAGGTTATTGTCAAAATAGCTGAACTTGTTGCTGCCGATAAATAAATCTTATTTTTTAACTCATAAATCACTGACTTCTACCATGAAAACCACTCCGTTTACAGAAACACATATCTCGCTGGGGGCTAAGATGCACGAATTTGCGGGATACAATATGCCTATTGAATATTCCGGCATCATCGATGAACATCTCACTGTTTGTCAAGGTGTCGGTGTGTTCGATGTCTCCCACATGGGAGAGTTTTGGGTGAAAGGTCCGCATGCATTGGACTTTTTGCAGAAAGTGACTTCTAATAATGTGGCGGCGCTTACTCCCGGTAAGGTGCAATACACCTGTTTTCCAAACGAGGATGGAGGCATTGTGGACGACCTGCTTGTTTATCAGTATGAACCCGAGAAATACTTGTTGGTTGTCAATGCTTCCAACATAGAGAAGGACTGGAACTGGTGTGTGGCCCATAATACGGAGGGAGCTGAACTCGAAAATGCATCCGACCGCATGGCGCAGCTCGCAGTGCAAGGGCCGAAAGCTGTTGAGGCGTTGCAGAAGTTGACGCCTATCAATCTTTCCGAGCTTCCGTACTATACTTTTACGCATGGTGAGTTTGCAGGAGAACCGGATGTCATTATTTCCAATACCGGCTATACCGGTGCGGGTGGTTTTGAACTTTATTTTTATCCGGAAGTAGCCATGAAGATATGGAATGCTGTGTTTGAAGCAGGTGCTGAGTTTGGTATCAAGCCTATCGGCTTGGGAGCTCGTGATACGCTTCGTCTTGAAATGGGATTCTGCTTGTATGGAAATGATCTGGATGATACGACCTCGCCTATCGAAGCCGGATTGGGGTGGATTACCAAATTTGTAGAGGGTAAGAACTTCATCAATCGTCCGATGCTGGAGAAGCAGAAAACGGAAGGTACGGTACGTAAGCTGGTAGGCTTTGAGATGATAGACCGCGGTATCCCCCGTCATGGTTACGAATTGCAGAGCATGGAGGGCGCCCCCATTGGCGTGGTTACTTCGGGCACGATGTCACCCACGCGTAAGGTTGGTATAGGAATGGGGTATGTAAAGCCTGAATATAGTAAGATAGGTACGGAAATTTTTATTGACATGCGCGGACGCAAGCTGAAAGCAGTGGTGGTTAAGCCGCCGTTCCGTAAAGGCTGATAAAGAAGTAACAAAAAAAGGGAATCTGATATAGATTCCCTTTTTTCTGCTTTAAAAAAACAGATTATTTCTTGCGATTACCGTAACGGCTCATGAACTTATCAACACGACCGGCTGTGTCAACCAACTTAGACTTACCTGTATAGAACGGGTGAGAAGTGCTGGAGATTTCCAGTTTTACCAACGGATAAGTTTCGCCTTCGAACTCGATAGTCTCTTTGGTATTTACTGTAGAACGAGACAAGAACACGTCACCGTTTGACATATCTTTAAATACTACCGGACGGTAATTTTCAGGATGAATACCTTTTTTCATTTCGATATTTGTTTTTTAATTTATATTCTGTTACTATTTTGGTAATAAATAGTGTAATGGTCTTTTTCAGAGCGCAAAGATAATGCTTTTCTATGAAATGAAAAAGGTTTTTGAAAAAAAAATCAGGAAGTTACCCGGAACTTCCTGATTTAAAAAGAGAGAGTCTTTTTATTCAAAGGTTATAGTCGCTTTGAACTCTTCCCCATGCTCTTTTGCATTAACTTGCAGGGTTTTCGGATAATCACCTTCGAATGTATAAGCAAAAGTAAAGAAACCATTGCTATTGTCTTTGTTCAGGTTTTCCGGCAGTTTACCTAAGATGCCTGTCATTGCGGCAAGCCAGTCTCCGAAATCGAACATATCAAAAATATCGGGTGAATAGGTGGGGATTAAAAATCCGCCTTTGTTTTTTTCGGCGGTATAAGTATAAGCGGATGAATGAGTGTCATAGGCGCCCGGAGCCAAAGCCTTGTCGTTGTCATCAAATTTGTTGTCCTGATTATGGTCGTGCACATATACAGTATTGCCTTCGTTGTCTTGATAAGACTTGTCGGTACAGATATGCTTGGAACCACTAATGGTAGATGTGACATTGCCGTTCTCCCATACTGCATTGCAATAAGCGGTCATTTCTCCTCCTTCATATCGGCGTACGGAAATGAGCTGGCGGGCATTGTTGTAAGTGTAACGTTGCGTAATGATGGCTTTGCCTATCTTGACTTGAAGATCGGTTGCAAGTCCGGCAGTATTGAGAGTATAGGTACATGCAATATTGCCTGTTGCTTCCAACTCTTCTCCGGGGAGATCAAAACTGATTTTCTGGTTTTCGTATTTAATGGACAGTTCTTGTGTCTTGCCGTCAATATCCACAGATAACTTGACCAACCTGTTCTTGTCATCATAGGTAAAGGTGTAGTTCATAACCCCTTCATCTCCAAAGTCGGGGGTATATGTTTTAAGACGTTTCCCTGTCCGGGTCGGCGGAGTTTCGATCTTTTGCTCGGTGGTAGTTACGGTAAACGGATCTTTGCCGGTAGGAGTAATGGTAATCTCACTTTCCGTTTGCTTAATGTCCTTGATTTCGATTTTTCCGAAATCGGTTAAAGACAGAATACGCAAATCATCGGATACCGTATAGGTTCCTTATATTATATAAATGCCGTTCGCTTCTTTGGAACGCGTTGCGATTTTTGTTTTTGTAAGTAGGGAATAGTATTTTTCTTCGTTGAGTTCCAAAGAAATGTAGTCGGAGGTTTCAGGAAATGTCCATGTTTTGGCTACGGCTTTTATCAAATCGGCTTCGGTTGCCGGATAGGTGGCGTCAGGTTCGTTTGTAGCTGCATCCTGTGTTACTGCCAGCATTATGCTTTTTGCACTTCCTGCAGAAATAGTAATGGTAGCCGGTGCGGGGGATGTTTCAGTCGTATTAGGATCTGCTTTTACGATTAATTTGTTTTTGTCTTGTGTTACTTTACACCAGTTTTGATTGGAAATTGCAGTCCAGCTGTCTTGGTTGGTCGTAACATTAATTTCATGCGATTCAGTAGCTGCGGCTGTGAAGTGCAGCGCAGTAGCGGGATCAATCGAGAGAGTGGGAGCCGGGATGGGAGGAGCGTTGTCATCGCCGCAGGAGGTCATGATACACATTAATAGCATGTTCATGTAGAAAACTTTGTTTTTCATAATGTAGATTTTGTTTGTAAGTTTATAAATTAGGGAGCATCTTTTTTATGGTATTTTACAAATTTAATATATTTTTGCATTAAACACAAGCAAAAAGCCGTTTTTTTTATCGAATGTGTTGATAGATGGATATCTTTGCGGAATAATTGTATAAACTAATATGAGGAAAGTTACTTTTTTATTTTCTTTTTGTTTCTGCGTTATAGTGGCGGTAGCCCAGAACACAGAACGTAAGCTGTATAGTATAGCTTTTTATAATCTTGAGAATTTGTTTGATACCATTCATGATGCAGGTAAGAACGATCATGATTTTTTGCCTGATGGCAGTTATCAGTGGACAGCGAAGAAATACGAATCTAAACTGCATAATTTGTCGATGGTGCTGGGTTCGTTGTCGCGAAATCTGGTTCCCGAAGGTCCGGCTGTTATTGGTGTGGCAGAAGTGGAGAACCGCAGGGTGCTGACGGATCTCGTCAGTCAGCCGGCCATTTCCAATTATAAGTTTATTCATTATGAAGGACCTGACAAACGAGGCATCGACTGTGCGTTGCTGTATGATCCGCAGCAGTTCACCGTTACAAATTCCAAGTTGATACTCTCCACCCCGTTTGAAGGGGATACGGTGCACCTGACGCGTGGATTTCTGATTGTAGACGGTCGGTTGGCTGATGAGCGTGTGTGTGTCATCGTAAATCATTGGCCTTCTCGTGGTGCAAAATCACCGGTGCGCGTGCATGCTGCCAAGCAGGTGAAAGTACTTACAGACTCTTTGCTGCGTGAAGATAAGAAGTTGAAACTTTTTGTTATGGGGGATATGAACGATGACCCTATGGATGAAAGCATGCAGACTTTGGGAGCGCGCAAGTACATCTCGGGAATGAAAGCAAAACAGTTCTATAATCCTTGGTGGAAAACGCTGGAGGATAAGGGAGTGGGAACCTTGCTTTATCGGGGCAAATGGAATTTGTTCGATCAGATTGTGCTGTCAAGACCATTGGTGAAAACAAAAAAAGGGCTGCGTTATGACCATAATGAAGTCTTTATCCGCGATTATCTGATCCAGCAGGATGGTAAATACAAAGGCTCACCTTTACGTACTCATGGCGGACGTGTGTGGCTGAACGGTTATAGCGATCACTTGCCTACGATTATCTATTTGAAAAAATAATATATAATAATGTGTAAATAGGGGGCCGGAAAGTAAACTTGCTTTCCGGCTTTTTTGTTTATGAGGTTGAGAACGCAAAAGGCAGTAACGGGCAGACAGATGCAAAAGCATTGTAATATGGAGATTACAATATTCTGTTAATTCAAGCCAATAGCTTTAAAATAGAATAGATTTGATAGATAAATAGAGATATTTTATTCTTCTCTCGTTCTTCTTTTTAAAGGATAATGCTTACTTTTGCGTAGAATTTTAATTCACTAACAATAAACTTTAAACAAAATGGTTAATTACAAAGATTTAGGCCTTGTAAACACAAGAGAAATGTTTGCTCGCGCTATCAAGGGTGGATATGCGATCCCTGCATTCAACTTCAATAACATGGAACAGATGCAGGCTATCATCAAGGCTGCAGTTGAGACTAAGTCTCCGGTTATCCTTCAGGTTTCTAAGGGCGCTCGTCAGTATGCTAACGCTACTTTGTTGCGTTATATGGCTCAGGGTGCTGTGGAATATGCTAAGGAACTGGGCTGCAAACATCCTGAAATTGTTCTTCACCTTGACCATGGAGATACTTTCGAAACTTGCAAAAGCTGTATTGACTCAGGTTTCTCCTCAGTAATGATTGACGGTTCACATCTTCCATATGAAGAAAATGTTGCTTTGACAAAGAAGGTTGTTGAGTATGCTCACCAATTCGATGTTACAGTAGAAGGCGAACTTGGCGTATTGGCTGGTGTAGAGGATGAAGTATCTGCAGAGCACCACACATATACTAACCCCGAAGAAGTTATTGACTTTGCTACCCGTACAGGTTGCGATTCTTTGGCTATTTCTATCGGTACTTCTCATGGTGCATACAAATTTAAACCTGAACAATGCCACATAGATCCTGCGACAGGCCGTCTGGTTCCTCCTCCTTTGGAATTTGCTGTATTGGATGCTGTGATGGAGAAACTCCCGGGATTCCCTATCGTACTTCATGGTTCTTCTTCAGTACCTCAGGAAGAAGTTGACACAATCAACCAATTCGGTGGTAAGCTGGAAGCTGCTATCGGTATTCCGGAAGATCAGTTGCGTAAAGCTGCTAAGTCTGCTGTTTGTAAAATCAATATCGACTCAGACTCTCGTTTGGCTATGACTGCTGCTGTTCGTAAGGTATTTGCTGAAAAACCGGCTGAATTCGACCCGCGTAAATACTTGGGCCCGGCTCGTGACAATATGGAAAAACTTTACAAGCACAAAATCATCAACGTGCTTGGCTCGGAAAACAAATTGGCTCAATTGGACTAATAGCGTTATCTGATTATAAAAATAGCCCTTGCAATATTTTCCATTGCAAGGGCTACTTTTTTAGGGGGAAGGAGTGTAATCTCAATCTTACAACTCAATAACCAATGATTCACGCGGCTGCATTTTCAATTCTTTACCGAAGATGATGGCTTTTCCAGTCAGGATATCTTTACCCTGCTGTTTTTCTTTCAGTATTTCTTTATAGAACTTTAAAGGAACAACGGTCTCTGCATTCGTGCCATTCAGCATCACAAATACGGTTTTACCTTCGTGCTGGCGGGCGTAGGCATATACGCCATTCTGTACCATAAATTGGGTCATGCTGCCTTTAGCAATCACATCGTTGCCTTTACGCCAGTTCAGTATGGTTTTATAAAAGTTGTAACAGTCGTTTTGAATTGCACTGCGGCCTTTGGCTGTAAGTGCTGTCTCTTGGTCATCGGCCCAGCCACCAGGGAAATCCTTACGGACGTAACCGTCGCTTTTATTCTTTACCCCGTTCATCATAATTTCCGTTCCGTAATATAATTGTGGAATACGTCGGGTTGTGAGCAATAGAGTAGAGGCCTGCTTCAACATTGGGAGATTATCGCCTTCACCTAAGAAGCGGTCAGTATCATGGTTCTCAATAAAAGCAAGCACTGATTCCGGATTCGGATATAGAAAATCATATACGAAGCTATTATATACTCGGTCAAGCCCTTTAAACCAAGTTTCCGTTTCTTCTGTTTTAGCAATATTTATTTTGTCGAAGAAACTAAAATCCATTACTGTTTTCAGATTACTGTTTTTAGGAGCGGACAATTTGGAGTCTTTTTGCCACCAGGCAGTGTATGCCGGTTCGGTAACCCATGTTTCACCTACGGTGTTGTAGTTGGGATATTCTTCATTCAGTTCTTTCATCCAATTGCTCATGGCATCATAGTCGGCGTACGGATAAGTATCCATACGGATCCCGTCTATGTTGGCATATTCGATCCACCAGAAACTGTTCTGGACGAGGTAGCGGTAAACATGCGGATTTTTTTGATTGAGATCGGGCATGGCAGTTACGAACCAGCCATCGTTCATCTGGCTAAAATCATACTTCGATGCGTACGGATCTACATGAGGAGTCAGCTTGAAGGAAGTCTGTACGAAGTTCTTCTCATGGTCGGGGTTGTTGAACCAGTCTTTGCAAGGCATATCCTTTATCCACACATGTTCTACGCCACAGTGGTTGAAAATCATATCCATTACGATTTTGATGCCGCGCGCATGAGACTTTTCTATGAGTTGCTTATATTCTTCATTGGTTCCGAAACGGGGGTCTACTTTATAATAATCGGTAGTGGCATAGCCATGATAAGAACCTCCCGTCATGTTGTTTTCCAATACCGGAGTAAACCATAAGGCTGTCACACCCAAATCCGAGAAATAGTCTAAGTGTTGTTCAATACCGGCGAGATCACCGCCATGGCGGGCATTCGGATCGTTGCGATCTACTTTATATTCCGCCATACCCGCTATCTGGTCATTATCAGGATTGCCATTGGCAAAACGGTCGGGCATTAACAGGTAAAGGGCATCAGACGCGTCGAAGCCTTTATGTTCGCATCCTTTCTTGGTACGTGCTTTTAACTCATACGATTTAACGAGCTTTTTCTTGCCTTGTGTAAAGGTAAGTGTCATCTTGCCCGGCTTCACTTCTTTATCCAGTTTTAGATAGACCAGCAGATAATTGTTACTTTCCAACTTGACAGTACTGTTTAGTGACACACCGGGATAGTCGACGGATACCGCTGCATTGCCAATGTCTTCACCATACACCATCAGCTGAAGCTCCGGATTTTGCATTCCGGTATACCAAAACGGTGGTTCGATTTTGTTTACATTCATAGCTGCATACATACTGAGGGATAGTAGGAGCGCCCCCAAAATGGAGAATACTTTTTTCATGATATTAGCTTTTCATTGTTTTCAGCGCTAATTTAAAACAAATAGCGGAGAAAGCTTATGCTCCTCCGCTATTATTCAGTATGTATGTTATGCAAACGTTTTCAGGCTACATCAAGAATCCCAACAGAATACCGGCTGCTACTGCAGAACCGATAACACCTGCTACGTTCGGACCCATAGCATGCATCAGCAGATAGTTGGTCGGATCGTATTCCAGACCTATTACCTGAGAAATACGTGCGGAGTCGGGCACTGCAGATACGCCTGCATTACCAATCAGTGGATTGATCTTGTTGCCTTTCTTCAGGAAAATATTGAATATCTTCACAAAGATTACGCCAGATGCAGTGGCAATAATAAATGACAATGCTCCAAGACCAAAGATTAGAATTGAATCGAGTGTCAGGAACTCGGAGGCTTGAGTAGAAGCACCCACTGTCAAACCGAGCAGGATTGTAATGGTATCGATTAGCGGCCCACTGGCTGTATTGGCCAAACGACGTGTTACACCACTTTCTTTCAATAGGTTACCAAAGAACAGCATGCCCAGCAGAGGCAAACCGGACGGAACGAGGAAACAAGTAAGTAGCAGACCTACTATCGGGAACATTACTTTTTCCGTATGAGAAACAACACGTGGAGGTTTCATACGGATAAGACGTTCGTGTTTGGTTGTCAGCAGACGCATAATGGGCGGTTGGATCACCGGTACTAATGCCATATAAGAATATGCTGATACAGCAATAGCACCCATTAAGTTCGGAGCCAGTTTAGATGACAAGAAGATAGCCGTCGGACCGTCAGCACCACCGATAATACCGATGGCACCTGCTTGCATAGGATCAAAGCCGATGGCAAGTGCGAGCATATAGGCACCAAAGATACCGAACTGTGCAGCTGCACCGACCAACATCAGTTTGGGGTTGGAAATCAAGGCGGAGAAGTCTGTCATGGCACCGATGCCCAAAAAAATGAGCGGTGGGTACCATCCGGAGGTCACTCCCTGATATAGGATGTTAAGTACAGAACCCTCTTCATAGATACCGACTTTCAATCCGGCCTCCATGTTGAAAGGAATATTACCGATCAGCATACCGAAACCGATAGGAATCAGTAACATCGGCTCAAATTCCTTGGCTACAGCCAAGTATATGAAGAATAAACCTACCAAAATCATTACCACATGTCCTACCGTTGCATTGGCAAAACCTGTATAAGTCCAGAAGTCGGCAAGGTTATTTCCTAAAAATGTGATAAATTCTCCCATATTATTCAATAATTACAAGGTCAGTACCTTCGAGTACGGATTCTCCTTTACTAACATTAATAGCGGTAATCTTACCGTCTTTGTCGGCATTGATGTTGTTTTCCATTTTCATGGCTTCCAAGATAATGACAACCTGTCCTTTCTTCACTGTATCGCCAACATTGACTTTGATGTCAAGAATAACACCGGGGAGCGGAGATTTCACTCCAGATTTACCGCTTGAAGCGGCGGCAGGTTTTACAACCGGAGCGGTCGGGGCTGCCGGAGCTGTGGTAACAGGACGCGCCACTGGCTTGACAACAACTTTCGGGGCTTTCTCCATTTCAACATTATAAGGAGTACCGTTCACTTCTACGTGGGCGATATTATCTTCAATATCTCCAATGGTAACTTTGTATACGTTACCGTTGATCTTATATTTATATTCTTTCATCGTTTTATTTTTATTAAAGGTGACTTTACTTTCTCTGAGGAGTTTCACGCAGCGTGTAAATCTTTGAACTCCATGGCGAATAACTGCGTTTCACACGTGTAATGGTAAGTACGGTGTCTTCCACATCGTGTACATCACTTTGGAATTCGTGCATAGCCATGGAAATGGCGGCGAACACTTCTCCCGGAGCCTGCCCCAGTTGCTTTTCTTTTGCTTCTTTTTTGTCGGTGATGCCTTTGACCCGCATAGCATTGCGCTTGCTGAGGTTGACAGATATCTTACCTACAATTTTGAAAGAAATATAAAGAAGAATCAATCCGCTGAACACTACGCTCATGGCAGAAATTGCCATACCGATACCTGCGCTGTCATGTTCTTCAAACTTTTCCATTTTGGCATTGCTGTTAATGGTCTTGTTGTTGGTGCTCGGAGTAACGTATTGATCTTCACTTCCGCCTTTTACTTCCCATTCCTGGCCGGCATCACTGATGCGTGCATAAGATTGGTTTGCCTTTAATATGCCGGCAGGCACGACAATCTGGTCAAGCAGTTTTTTACCGGAGTCGTATAAACCGATCCAATTGGCATTTAGATTGTCTAACTTGAAGTTGGTATGGAAAGTACCGCGATTAGGCTCGCCATCCGCCCAAAACAGTGCATGCTGACGGGGTTTTACTAAAGTCAGCACATCGCCTTTGGGGATGAAATAGGTAGCGGTATCTCCCGGCTGGCTGCTGAATTTCAGATAGCAACCTGCAAGGTCGGCGCTGCCATATGACTTATTGAATATTTCAATCCATGCGCTATGTACACCGTAGTCATCTTGAAAGTTGCTTTCGTTGTTGATAAGCACTTCATTCAGCAACAGTTTAGAGTTTGTCTCCCTTTCTCCGCAGGAAGAACAGAACCCCAGCACCAGCATCAATGAAAGGAATATTCCGATTTTTGTTTTATTCATAAATTTGAGTTTTAGTTTTTTAATTCTCAACTTTCAATTCTCAATTTTTAAAGAGGAATATTACCATGCTTTTTCGCCGGATTGGACAATTTCTTGGTTTGCAGTTGTTGCAGGGCGCGGATAATGCGGAAGCGTGTATTACGCGGTTCGATAACATCATCAATATAGCCATACTTGGCTGCATTGTAAGGATTAGCAAATAATTTGGTATATTCAGCTTCTTTTTCAGCCAAGAATTGAGCGGGATTCTCTTGCTCTTTGGCTTCACGAGCATACAGAACTTCGACAGCTCCTGCGCCACCCATTACGGCGATTTCGGCAGTAGGCCATGCATAGTTCATGTCGCCGCGAAGTTGCTTACAACTCATTACGATGTGTGAACCTCCGTAAGACTTACGCAGAGTGATGGTAACTTTGGGCACAGTAGCTTCACCGTAAGCATACAGCAATTTAGCGCCATGCAGGATAACGCCGTTGTATTCCTGACCTGTTCCGGGAAGGAAGCCCGGTACGTCTACCAAAGATACGATAGGAATATTGAAAGCATCGCAGAAGCGAACAAAACGTGCACCCTTGCGGGAAGCGTTGCTGTCGAGTACGCCTGCCAGATATTTAGGCTGGTTGGCTACGATACCCACTGATTGTCCGTTGAAACGGGCAAAACCGATGATGATATTTTTGGAATAATCTTTCTGGATTTCAAGGAATTCGCCGTTATCAACGATAGCACCGATAACTTCATACATATCGTACGGTTTATTCGGATTGTCAGGAATTATCTCGTTCAAGGAGTCCTCCAAACGGTCAATAGGATCTGTGCAATCTGTGTAAGGAGCTTCTTCCAAATTGTTCTGAGGAATATAACTCAAGAGCTTGCGGATTAAAGCTAACCCTTCTTCTTCTGTTTGGGCTGTGAAATGAGTTACACCGGATTTGGTGGAGTGCACACTTGCGCCGCCCAGATTTTCCTGACTAACATCTTCACCGGTCACTGTCTTCACAACTTTAGGTCCGGTAAGGAACATATAAGAAGTTCCTTCCATCATCAGCGTAAAGTCAGTCAGGGCAGGAGAATATACGGCGCCACCGGCACAAGGACCAAAGATTCCGGAAATCTGAGGGATAACGCCGGAAGCGAGAATATTACGTTGGAAAATTTCCGCATAACCTGCCAAAGCGTTGATACCTTCTTGAATACGTGCACCACCTGAGTCATTGATACCGATACAGGGAGCTCCCATTTTCATTGCCTGATCCATGATCTTGCAAATCTTCAGAGACATAGTTTCTGACAAAGAACCGGCAGAAACTGTGAAATCTTGTGCAAAGATATAAACCAAACGCCCTTCGATAGTACCGCAGCCCGTTACTACACCGTCACCGGGATAGTGCTTCTTTTCCATACCGAAGTTTGTGCATCTGTGTTCAACGAACATATCCATTTCTTCGAAACTTCCTTCATCGAGTAACATAGCTATACGCTCGCGAGCTGTATATTTGCCTTTCTCATGTTGCTTTGCAATCGCTTTTTCACCACCACCAAGGCGCGCAGCTGTACGGCGGTCGATAAGCTCTTTAATTTTCTCAAGTTGATTACTCATGTTCTTTATTTATGATTTATGATTTCGGAATTATTATTTCATGGGTTTCTGATTTATGCAGTATAAATCTTACTCTCCTTTTTCACAAAGCTCTGTCAATACACCGAGTGTGGATTTCGGGTGTAAGAATGCGATGTTCAATCCTTCAGCACCTTTACGGGGTGCTTTGTCGATAAGGCGAATACCTTTTTCTTCGATTTCGGCAAGTCCGTTAGCTACTCCGTCCTCTACGGCAAATGCTAAGTGATGCATACCGCCATTTCCATTGTTCTTCTCAATGAACTTTGCAATAGTACTTTCGGGCGAAGTGGGTTCCAACAATTCAATTTTCACGTCGCCTACTTTAAGGAAAGCAGTTCTTACTTTTTGATCCTCTACGGTTTCAATGTTGTAGCATTTCAAACCTAATACATTTTCGTAGTACGGAAGGGCTTCTTCTATGCTTTTTACAGCGATGCCCAAGTGTTCAATGTGTGAAATCTTCATAACTCTTTTTATTAATGTTGGTATTCTATTCTTAAATTAGGATATAAAACAGCACAAAGAAAGGGATTTCTGCTTGAATAAAGAAATTTTTCGCCAATTAATTATAAGAGGTTTTTTCTTAAAAATGATTTTATGATTAGTACAATCTTCTGTTATATTCTGAGTTTGTAGGAGTTGGTTTTTTGTGAAAAAGAGATTCAAAAGCATTTTTTGTTATATCTTTGTCAGTCGAAATACAATCAGACAAATATTATGTCACATTTAGCTCCCCTGATTGCCGATTTGGCATTGATACTGATTTGCGCCGGAATAATGACGCTTTTATTTAAAAAACTGAAACAGCCATTGGTTTTAGGTTATGTTGTTGCAGGTTTTTTGGCAAGCCCGCACATGGCTTATACTCCTTCGGTAATGGATACGGCAAATATACAGACTTGGGCGGATATTGGTGTTATTTTCTTACTGTTTGCCTTAGGGCTGGAGTTCAGTTTTAAGAAGATAGTGAAGGTAGGTGGCGCTGCTATTATTGCCGCTTGTACTATTATATTCTGTATGATATTGTTGGGTGTTGCAGTCGGTACGGCTTTCGGGTGGAAACGCATGGACTGCATTTTTTTGGGTGGTATGATAGCCATGTCCTCCACCACTATTATATATAAAGCTTTTGATGATTTAGGCATACGCAAAAAGCAGTTTACCGGTTTAGTGCTTAGCGTGCTGATCTTGGAGGATATTCTTGCCATTGTTTTGATGGTAATGTTGTCCACTATGGCAGTCAGTCATAATTTTGAAGGAACGGAAATGTTGGGCAGCATAGCGAAGTTGCTGTTTTTTCTGATATTATGGTTTGTGGTCGGTATCTATATAATTCCTGTCCTGCTGAAAAAATGCCGTAAGCTAATGAGTGAGGAAACCTTGCTGATTGTTTCGCTGGGCCTCTGTTTCGGCATGGTGGTTCTTGCCGCTCATACGGGATTCTCTGCGGCATTCGGTGCTTTTATTATGGGATCCATTCTTGCTGAGACGGTAGAGGCGGAGAGCATTGAACGTCTGGTCAAGCCGGTAAAAGATTTGTTTGGTGCAATCTTTTTTGTTTCTGTCGGTATGATGGTAGATCCCTTGATGATAGTGGAATATGGCGGTCCTATCATTGTAATCACTTTAGCGGTTATCATCGGACAGTCTTTGTTCGGTACGTTAGGAGTGTTGCTTGCCGGGCAGCCGTTAAAGACCGCCATGCAGTGTGGTTTCAGTTTGACACAGATTGGTGAATTTGCCTTTATTATCGCTTCTTTGGGAGTTTCTCTGCATGTGACAAGTCATTTCCTTTATCCTATTGTAGTGGCTGTGTCTGTGATTACTACTTTCCTTACTCCTTATATGATTCGCTTTGCCGAGCCTGCCTCTAATTTTGTTGATACGCATTTGCCGGAGAGATGGCAGACGTTTTTGTTGCATTATGCTTCCGGTTCGCAAACTGTGAATCACGAAAGTTTATGGAAAAAATTGATACTTGCTCTGTTGCGTATTACTGTGGTTTATTCCATTGTGAGTATAGCGGTGATAGCAGTTGCTTTCCGTTTTCTTGTGCCGTTTTTTAGAGAAAATCTACCGGGCATTTGGGGGCCTTTGTTGGCAGCTTTGGTCATTATTCTGTTTATTTCTCCTTTTCTCCGGGCCATTATGATTAAGAAGAATCATTCGGTGGAGTTTGTTACGTTGTGGCGTGATAGTCGGGGAAATCGCGCTCCGTTGGTGGCCACTATCGTACTTCGAATTCTGTTGGCGGTGTCTTTCGTAATGTTTGTCATAGCCGGGCTGTTTAAGCTGTCGGTCGGTTTAGTCTTTGGCGTAGCGGTATTATTGGTTGTGGTGATGATACTGTCCCGCCAGTTGAAACGCCAGTCTATAATGATTGAGCGTACTTTCTTTCAGAATCTGCGTTCGAGAGAACTGCGGGCTGAATATCTGGGTGAGAAGAAGCCGGAGTATGCCGGCCGTTTACTTTCCCGCGATTTGCATTTGACGGATTATGAGATACCGGGTGAATCGGCATGGGCAGGTAAGACACTGGCGGAGCTGAATTTTGGTAAACGTTATGGAGTGCATGTCGTTTCTATTCTTCGTGGACGCAAGCGGATAAATATTCCCGGAGCTTCGGTGCGTCTTTTCCCTCAGGACAAGATACAGGTTATTGCTACCGATGAAGAATTGACCGTGTTTGGAGAAGAAATGAATAAGATTTCAACGGTCGATGCCGATGCGATAGAAAAAAGTGAGACGATCTTGCGCCAGTTACGCATAGACGCAAATTCTCCTTTCTTGGGAAAAACCTTGAAAGAAGCAGGTATCCGGGAAAAATACCATTGTCTGATTGCCGGTGTGGAACGGGGAGAAGAAACGTTACACGCTCCTGATGTGCATGAGCCTTTTGTGGAGGGGGATGTGGTATGGATTGTTGGCGAAAGTGTTGATGTGTACAAATTGGTTGGTGAAAATGATGAAAATGTCGACCTATAATGTTAAAAGAACAATTATCTTTGTTCTGTAAATATAAACTAAAAAAGAATATCATGAAAAGCGATCCGAAAGAATGTCTGTATTGCCAGAATAATGAAACGTTGCATAATCTGATGATTGAGATTGCGCAACTCAGTGTGTCACGTGTTTTCCTTTTTAAGGAACAAACTTATCGCGGGCGTTGCCTTGTGGCTTATAAGGACCATGTAAATGACTTGAATGAGTTGAGTGATGAAGAGCGTAATGCCTTTATGTCAGATGTGGCCCGCGTGACTCGCGCTATGCAGAAAGCGTTTAATCCTGAGAAAATTAACTATGGCGCGTACTCGGATAAGTTGTCTCATCTCCATTTCCATTTAGCGCCGAAGTATGTCGATGGTCCTGATTATGGCGGTACTTTCCAAATGAATCCGGGAAAAGTGTATCTTACAGACCCTGAATACCAAGAACTGATTGAAGCGGTGAAGAGAAATCTTTGATGTGTGATCGGGATGTGTCCCAATGATAGCTGAATTTCATTGGGACAACTTTCTCATTATTCAAATCTTATTCAGAATCTTATCCATTACCCAGTTTGTCAGTGTTGCGCTTTCGCCGTCGCAACTACAAGTCGATTTGCCAAGCAGGTGGTCTACGACGGCTTGGATAAGTGGCTGCTGAACATAAACGGGGTTTTCAACGGGTATTTCTTCTCTTCCTTTTTCTGTGTGTAGTGCTATGGGGTCATAAGTAAACACAGAGAAGCATATCATACCTTTGTCTCCGATAATTTCGATGCGATCTTCTCGTGCAGATTCATGGGCGACGAAACACCATGAGCCACTGCCTACCAACCCGCTGTCAAATTGAAAACAGGCACTGAGGGTGTCTTCTGCAGGATAGAGCCCGCCGCGGTTGCTCTTATATCCGTTAGCTTCAAGAATATAGCCGAACATATCTTGCAGTATGTCTATCTGGTGCGGAGCTAAGTCGTAGAAATAGCCGCCACCGGCGATATCGGGTTGTACACGCCAAGGCAGGTTCTCCTTGTTGTAATCCAAATCGCGGGGAGGTTGGGCAAATCGGATTTGTATATTAATGATGTTTCCAATGGCTCCTTCTTCTACCAGTGACTTTACTTTCAGGAAATAAGGAAGGTAGCGGCGATAATAGGCCACAAAGCAGGGGACGCCGGTCTCTTGAGAAACGCGGTTGATACGGCAGCACTCCTCATAGGTCACTGCCATTGGCTTTTCTATGTATACGGGTTTGCCGGCTTTCATGGACATTATGGCGTATGTGGCATGGGAAGAGGGTGGGGTAGCGATATATACAGCATTCACCTCTTCGTCATTAATCAGCTCTTGTGCATCATTGTACCATTTGGCAATGCCTCTTTCCTTGGCATATGCCTTGGCTTTGGAAATGTCCCGGCTCATTACAGCCACTACTTCGGAGTGTTCAATCTTCTGAAAGGCAGGTCCGCTTTTGTATTTGGTTACCTCTCCACAACCGATAAATCCCCATTTTATTATTTTCTCATTCATACTTGTATTCTATTCTTCAAAGTCGAAATCAAAGTCAAAGTCGTCCATGAATTCCGGTGCGGTGAAATCTTCCAGTTCACGACGATCTTTTTTGGTGGGACGGCCTGTCCCTTTAGCGCGGTTGATAAAACCGCTGACCTTACTCATCTCCAATAATTCGTATTGATCCGGAGTCGTTATGTTTTCCATCATTTCGGGAACGAGTTTGGCTCCTACGCGCTTTTCGATGGTCTGCAATACTTTAAACGAATAGGTCACCGGAGGTTTTCGTACTTGTATTACGTCTCCCGGTTTTATTGTCCGGGCTGCCTTTGCCAATGCACCGTTGATGCTGATACGTCCTTTCTTGCAGGCTTCGGCAGCAATTGTACGTGTCTTGAATATGCGTACAGCCCACATCCATTTGTCTATTCTTGCTTCGCTCATTTTTTATTAAACTGATTCATTGTAATATCGATACCGGCAAGGCAGAAGCTTTTAATGATTTCGCCGGCCATTTTCAGACGTTCATCCATTGTTTTCCAGTCCTCATCTGTGAAATGTCCCAAGACAAAATCCACCTGTCCGCCGCGGGGAAAGTCGTTGCCGATGCCAAAACGCAGGCGGGCGTAGTTCTGAGTGCCCAATGTGGCTGCGATGTGCTTCAGACCGTTATGACCGGCATCGCTTCCTTTACCTTTCAGGCGTAGAGTGCCGAAAGGTAATGCCAGGTCGTCCACCACTATCAACACGTTCTCCAGTGGAATGTTTTCCTTTTGCATCCAGTAGCGCACCGCATTTCCGCTCAGGTTCATGAAAGTGGAGGGCTTCAGTAATATCAGTTGCCTGCCTTTGATTGACAATGTTGTGGTGAACCCGTAACGTCCGTCCTTAAAAGCTGTTCCGGCTTCTTTGGCTAAAGCGTCTGCTACCATGAAACCTATGTTGTGACGGGTTTCATGATATTCGGGACCGATATTGCCTAACCCTACGATTAGATATTTCATTGTTTCAGATTATTACTTTAATGATAAATTAAGATAAATGAGGAACGCGGATTATCGCAGTTGCCCGCGGATATGAAATCTGCGTCGTCTGCGTTAATCCGCGTTCCGGAATATCGTTCTTTCTTGCTAAGAAAGCACTGATTAGTTGTTTGCAGCAGCTGCCGCAGCACCTCTTGCTGCACGAGTCAGCTTAACAGCGCATACAACGGCTTCTTTAGCGTTCAACAGTTCCAATCCTTCATAGCTCAATTCGCCAACTTTTACTGTTTTACCCAATCCCAGGTGAGATACATTGACAACCAGTCTTTCCGGAATAGCGTTGTACAAAGCTCTAACTTTCAGCTTACGCATTTGCAGAGTCAGTTTACCACCGGCTTTCACACCTTCAGCCAGACCTTCCATTTGTACGGGAACTTCCATAACGATAGGCTTAGCTTCGTCAATCTGATAGAAGTCAACGTGCAGGATAGTATCTTTTACTGGGTGGAATTGGATATCTTTCAAGATAGCGTTTACTTTTTTGCCATCGATAACCAAGTCAACCACGTAGATGTGCGGAGTGTAGACCAAGTTGCGCAGACCTTCTGCCGGTACAGTGAAATGAACATTTTCACCTGCTCCGTAGAGTACGCAAGGTACACCGTTGTCTTTACGAATAGCTTTCAAAGCTCTTGCTTGTTCCGAAGAACGTTCTGCAATAGTTCTTGCAGTTCCTTTTACTTCAATTGATTTCATTTCTTAAAATTTTGTGTTACTCTAAATTAAGTAGATTATTGCTTAATTCACCATCACACGATGTGGTTCACCACACGATGTTGCAAAAAGCGGTGCAAAAGTACAGCTTCTTTTTGAATTATCAAAAGGTTGCCCTTTAAAAATCAATATCTATTTTAATTTCCCCGTCAAGTGGAGAGCCTTTTTCCTCCTGCTCTGTCGTTGGTTGTTCGCTGTCGGGTAAGTTTTCATTGTCATTATGACGTGCATAACTTCCTTGCTGCTCTTGAATGAAGCCAATGGCTTGCTGCAGACCGTTCATGAATTTCTCAAAATCTTCTTTGTACAAAAAGATTTTGTGTTTTTCGAAACTTACTTGCGAGTCATCTCCTTCACCCATTACTACTTTCTTGCTTTCGGTAATGGCAAGAAACATTTCATCCTTTCTGTTTTTCTTAACATCCAAATAATAGATGCGCTTACCTGCTTTGATGGATTGGGAAAATACAATCTCTTTGTCGTTCACATCCAGCCCACTTTTCTTTTTTAAGTCTTCCATATTTTAGCTATCTTGTTGTAATCGGGGTCAAAATTGACGATTTTTTTTAAACTGTCAAAAGAAAAAGCCCGGATAATGATTATCTGCATTAAAAAATGTGATTTATTTATGTAAACTCATTAAAAATATCTACTTTTGCCCCTCGTTAAAACATCAGTATTTACTTTAGTTATGATAAACAGAGTTCTTATTCGTCTTAAAATTATACAAATTGTATACGCTTATTATCAAAATGGCAGTAAAAATTTAGATGCTGCGGAGAAAGAATTATTCTTCAGCCTTTCCAAAGCATACGATCTTTACAATTATCTGCTTATGCTGATGATAGCATTGACGAACTACGCACAAAAGCGCCTTGATACGGCAAAAGCCAAGTTGGCTCCTACAGCCGAGGAGTTGTATCCGAATATGAAATTCGTTGAAAACAAATTTATTTCCCAATTAGAAGTAAACAAGCAACTGACGGAGTTTATCTCCAATCAGAAACGTACTTGGGCGAATGATGAGGATTTTGTCAAGGGACTGTATGAAAAGATTATAGCCTCCGATATATATAAGGAATATATGGCTTCTTCCGAAGATACGTATGAAGAAGATCGTGAATTATGGAGGAAGATTTATAAGACATTCATTTTCAATAACGAGGAACTCGATGTGCTGCTCGAAGACCAAAGCCTTTATTGGAACGATGATAAAGAGATTGTTGATACGTTCGTTTTGAAGACCATCAAACGCTTTGATGAGAAGAATGGCGCTAATCAACCCTTGTTGCCCGAATTTAAGGATGAGGAAGATCGGGATTTTGCCCGTCGCCTGTTCCGTCGTTCCATCCTGAATTGCGATTATTATCGTCATCTCATCAGTGAGAATACACGCAACTGGGATTTGGATCGTGTGGCTTTTATGGACGTAGTCATTATGCAATGTGCATTAGCCGAAATATTGAGTTTCCCAAACATTCCGGTCAGCGTTTCGTTGAATGAGTATGTGGATATTGCCAAAGTGTACAGCACCACTAAAAGCGGGAGCTTTGTCAATGGTACATTGGACGGAATAGTTAAGGAATTAAAAAAAGAGGGGAAGTTGTCGAAAAACTGATACCTTTGTTGAATAATAAAAACTAAAACGGAATATTTATGAATTTAATGACTGTATTCTTTCTGCAAGCTCCTGCTGCAGGCCCGGACGGAAGTATGATGTGGATTATGCTGATAGCCATGTTCGCTATCATGTATTTCTTTATGATTCGTCCGCAAAATAAGAAGCAAAAAGAAATAGCAAATTTTCGTAAGTCTCTTCAGGTGAACCAGAAGGTTATTACTGCCGGTGGTATTCATGGTATCATCAAGGAAATTAACGATAATGATGTAGTATTGGAAATCGCTTCTAACGTTAAAATCCATATTGACAAGAATTCTATTTTTGCCGCAGCTGCTGACGCAAACAGTAGCCAGGTTTCTAAATAAGTAGATGTGAGCCTATGTTTGATCGTAGGAACATAAGACGTATTTATTTGAATATAACAGAGAAAACAAAGGACTTTCTGCTCAGTGATAAGAGCAGGGAGTTCTTTGTTTTTTTATTTTTCTTCTTTGTAGCCGGAGGCTTTTGGCTGTTACAGACATTGAATAACGATTATGAAGCCGAGTTCTCCATCCCGGTACGTCTGCGTGGAGTGCCTAACAATACGATGATAACTTCAGAACCGGCTTCCGAACTCCGGATTAAGGTGAAGGATAAAGGAACGGTTCTCCTTAATTATATGTTGGGAAAAAGTTTCTATCCGATTTCCCTCGACTTCTCTGATTATAAAGATGCCGGCAATCATGTGCGGGTGTACGCTTCTCAATTTGAGAAGAAAGTGTTGAGCCAGTTGAGTGTTTCAACGCGCTTGCTTTCCATGAAGCCGGATACGCTGGAGTACATTTATGCAACCGGAGTGTCCAAGCTGGTCCCCGTAAAATTGGCGGGAACGGTCAGTGCCGGTCGCCAGTATTATTTGTCGGATACGGTTTTCAGTCCGGATTCGGTTCTGGCATATGCGCCGGAGGGCGTATTAGATACGATAACTGCTGCCTATACACAGCATGTTGAACTGGAGAATATTTCGGACACATTAAAGCAGCAGGTCTCTTTACTTACCCGGAGGGGAGTGAAATTTGTGCCGGCTTCTATTGAGATGATGCTTCCGGTAGATATTTATACTGAGAAGACGGTGGAGGTGCCGTTGCATGGCATAAACTTCCCGGCCGATAAAGTGTTGCGTGCTTTCCCGTCCAAGGTTCAGGTCACTTTTCAGGTGGGGCTTAGCCGCTTCCGTCAGATAACGGCGGATGATTTCCATATGAATGTTTCCTACGAGGAGTTGTTGCGGTTGGGTTCGGACAAGTACACAGTAAAGCTGAAGAATGTCCCTGACGGAGTGAGTCAGGTGCGCTTTAATCCGGAGCAAGTCGATTTTCTCATAGAACAGATTACTTCTCATTATGACCATTAGGATAGGTATAACCGGCGGCATTGGCAGCGGCAAAAGCGTTGTATCCCGACTGCTGGAAGTGATGGGAATACCTGTCTATATTTCCGATGTGGAGACCAAGCAACTTATGATGACTGACACTTGCATCCGTAGTGAGTTGACTTCCTTGTTGGGCAAAGAGGCATATGCCGGCGGAGCATTGAATAAACCCTTGCTCGCTTCCTATCTTTTCGGCAGTCCCGGGCATGCCCGGCAAATTAACGGAATTATTCATCCGCGTGTGAAAGAAGATTTCAGGCAATGGCTTCGGCGGCGTGCAACCTGTTCTATGGCAGGTATTGAGTCTGCTATTCTGATAGAGGCGGGATTTGCAGGTGAAGTGGATGTGGTTGTTATGGTCTATGCTCCCGAAGAAATACGGGTGCAACGCGCCATGAAACGGGATGCTTCCTCGCGTGAACTGATAGAAAAGCGTATCCGCAGCCAAATGAGTGATGAAGAAAAGCGCGAACAGGCAGATTTTGTGATAGTGAATGATGGTGAAACACCGTTAATTCCGCAGGTTTTAGCTTTAATCACTTTCCTGTCTCAAAATAATACCTATCTTTGCCCACCGAAAAAATAAACTACTAATTACAAAAACAGAATATACTATGTTGAAGACTATTTTGTCTATTTCCGGTAAACCGGGATTGTATAAGCTCATTTCCCAGGGAAAGAATATGTTGATTGTAGAGTCGCTCGTTGACAAGAAACGTTTCCCTGCCTATGGCAATGAAAAGATTATCTCTTTAGGTGATATCGCCATGTATACAGATGCAGATGAAGTGCCTTTGAAAGATGTGCTTCTTTCAATGAAGAAGAAAGAAAACGGCGCTGCTGTGGCATTGGATGTGAAAAAGGCTTCTGTAAAAGAACTTCAGGCCTATTTGGCAGAAGTGTTGCCTAACTTTGATCGCGACCGCGTATATGTATCGGATATTAAAAAACTGATTACTTGGTATAATCTGCTGGTAGCAAGCGGCATGACGGATTTTGAAGAAGTTGCCGAAGAAGCTGCGGAAAAAGAGGCTGCTGCCGAATAATCTGTTTCGGATTCCGACATCCGGCTTTTATTTTTCTTACTCTCACCTCTCACTTTTTCGTATGCATTCCCCTTGTTTTCCGGGGAGGCGAAACCAAATACTCCTAATAAGCCTGTTTCAGATGGCTTATTAGGAGTATTTGCAGTATTATACTTCGGGTGCTTATAATGCAAACTTAACTGCCGCCCAACGGTTCTTTTCCCGGTGATGTACAAAACGCAGCCCGTTACGTTCGGCTTCTGCTTGTATCACAGGTATGTCGTCTACGTAGAAGCCACTCATGTATAACTCTGATCCAGACCGCATGCAACGTACATATTGCTTCATGTCGTTCAGCAGGATATTACGGTTGATATTGGCGATGACCACATCAAAAGGCCCTTTTCCTTCCAGTGCGGAAGCATCTCCCTGGAATACGGAAATACGGTCTACGCCATTTAGCTCGATGTTTTCAAGTGAATTGCGTACGCACCATTCGTCTATGTCGATAGCTGTGCAGGGAGCAGCACCACGCATGCGTGCCAATATGGCGAGGATAGATGTGCCGCAGCCCATATCGAGCAAGGACTTGCCTTGAAGGTCGTTGTCCAGCAGTTCACCGATGATGAGGCTGGTGGTTTCATGGTGGCCTGTACCGAATGCCATTTGAGGATTGATGACGATGTCGTAGTCAGCTTGCGGGATGTCATGGTGGAATGTGCTATGAATGACGCAGCGATCGCCAATGATAATGGGTTGGAAGAAATTCTTTTCCCATTCTTCATTCCAGTCTTTATCTTCTGCTTCCCGGTAGGTATATTCCACTTGTGTGTCGGAAAGAGGGAAATCAGCAATAGCTTCCTTGAGGGAAGATTCATTGTATAGATCTTTTTGGATGTAGGCGGCGATGCCGTCAGGTTGCTCTACAAAGCTCTCAAAGCCCACCTCGCCCAATACGGCGGACAAAACATCGTTGACAGTTTCTGTACATGGGGTGGTATGGAAGATAAATTCTAAATATTTCATCGGAATATAATTGTTTGTTAAATGCAAAAGGCAGGCGTAGGAGCGAAACCTATTTCTGCGTATATTTGTTTTGGATACAAAGATAAGGTGCATTTAGGGAAATCCCTATAAATCTTTGGGGAAAATCTTCTGCATGGGACAAATTACGGCGTTATCTTTGTGACATGGATAAAGTATAGAATTGTAAACCATAAACCAAATGAATATGAAAAAGATTGTTTTTTTATCGCTTTTGGCATTGTGCCTTCCAGGGGTGCTTTCCGCTCAAAGTATAGATGACGACCTTTACTACGTGCCTTCCAAGAAAAAAGAAGAGAAGGTGGAGAAAAAGAAGACTCCGGCTGCCGATGCAGTTGTAGTGAAAACAAATGCGCCGACTACGGTTTATGCGTCGCCAGGCAATACAACGATTGTGGTTAAGGATCGTAAAGGGAATATTCGTGATGTGGACGAGTACAACCGTCGGTATGACTCCAAGAACTATGAATTCTCGCAGGAGAATGATACGCTTTACATAGATGAGAAAGAGTATGACGGTCTGGATGGGGAATGGGTAAACGGCTTTGACGGCTCAGAAGATGATTATGAATATGCCACACGAATTATCCGTTTCCGCAACCCCCGCTATGCAATCAGTATCAGCAGCCCGTTGTATTGGGATGTTGTTTACGGATTGAACTCATGGGACTGGAACGTATATACGGACGGATTATATGCCTACGCATTTCCGACATTTACCAACCGCTTATGGTGGGATTGGCGGTATAACTCCTATGGCTGGGGTGGCTATCCCTATTATGGCTGGGGCTGGAACAGCTGGTACGGTCCGGGCTGGGGTTTTGGCTGGAGCGTAGGTTGGGGCGGCTGGTATGGTGGCTGGTGGGGACATCACCATCACTATCATCCCGGATATTATCCCGGTGGAGGACACTGGGGTGGGGGATATTGGCCACGTAATACGTATACATACCGTCGTTCTTCGGGAGCAAGCAGTTACCGCAATTCTTCTTCAACAGTCCGCAGGTCAGGTTCAAGTGTAACTCGCAGGGATGCAGGTTCTGCTGTCCGTTCTTCAGGAACCTCCTCTTATAGAAGAAGCGGACAAAGCGGTACGACAACCAGACGTGTGGTGGGCACGCGCTCATCGGGCACACGCAGCGGGGTAACCACTCGTACGGATGCCTCTTCCACACGACGCAGTGTATATACCCGTCCAAGTAGTACAAGGGTAGGGACTTCATCCGTAGGGGAATCACGCAGAAGCGGAAGTGGTGTAAATGCCACAGGAACAAGACGCTCAGCAACAGGAAGCTCCTCTACCTATAATCGTGGCAGCTCCACATCGCCAACGCGCACTTATTCTACCGGAAACAGCAACCGCCGTTCCTATACACCTGTGCAAAGCACCCCTACCCGTAGTTATTCTTCGGGCGGTGGCAGCAGCTCACGTAGCTATTCCAGCGGTGGCGGTTCTACCCGTTCATCCGGTGGTGGTGGCGGTTCTTCAAGAAGAAGATAGGTATTAGTATTAATAGAAAAAGATTAGTAGGATATGAAAAATATAATAACTTTGGCTGCTTTGGGGTTGCTGATTGCAGCTCCAATGAGTGCACAGACTGTGTACGATGCTGCTAAGATAACTAATAAGGATTTAAACGGTACGGCACGCTTTGTTGGTATGGGCGGTGCCATGGGAGCACTGGGAGGTGACATCTCCACTATCGGCACAAACCCTGCCGGTATAGGTGTTTACCGCAGTAATGATGCAATGGTGTCATTCGGATTTTCTTCCTACGGTACGGAAAGTAACTATGTGGGAAACAAGATGAATTCCGATAAAATGAGGGCTTCATTTGATAATGCCGGTTTTGTGCTTTCTTCAAAGATAGGTAATGCTACGGCTTTGCGTTATGTGAATTTCGGCTTTAATTACCATAAGGCAAAATCTTTCTATAAGAATATGTCTATGGGCGGTAATCTGGGAGATTATACGCAGACCGACTACATGGCTGCACAAGCCGGAGGTATCAAGGATTGGTCCGGTGACATTTATACTGATCCGGAGGTGGGGTGGCTGTCTGCATTGGGATACGATGGTTATCTTATCACCGATCTTATTGCTCATAACGGACAGGGCGATGTTCCTTCCGGCTATGTCCCCTATATGGTAGGGGGTAAGCAGGTGAAAAACCTGAATGGTGATTTAGTATATATTACTCCGGGTGAATATGGAGGGATGTTTTGGGGAGGAAATGGAAGTTTCCGTTCGGAAGAGCGTGGCGGTATCGACCAGTATGATTTCAACATTTCATTCAATATCAACGACCGGGTATATTTAGGTGTGACTGTGGGAGCCTATGCCATAGATTATAGCAAATATACTTTTTATGATGAGAACTATCTGGATAAGGCAGGGAATGCTACCGGACAAGGCTATAATTTGCAGAGCTGGAACAAAATACATGGTTCCGGTTTTGATGTGAAATTCGGAGCCATTGTACGTCCTTTTGAATATTCTCCATTAAAAATCGGATTAGCCATTCATACGCCCACTTATTATAATCTGGACTATAAGACGAATGCCCGTCTGGAGTCGGACGTGCTGAATGATTTGGATATAGCCAATGAGTCGGAGGTGGGTAGTGGTGTGATAGGTCAGTATAATGTAGACACTTACGATATATTGAAAGGAGATATGGTGCGCCAGTTCCAGCTTCAGACGCCATGGACTTATAATGTAAGCTTGGGATATACCATCGGTAAGGATCTGGCATTAGGCGCTGAGTATGAATATCAGGACTATTCCTCTATGAAGTTTAAAGATCAGGAGGGCTACTCCGATACCTTTGGATACGAAAACAGCACCACTTCCATGCTGAAAGGGGTGAGTACCATTCGTCTGGGTGCTGAATATAAGGTTATTCCTCAGTTTGCTTTGCGTGCAGGCTATAATTATACGTCCGCTATCTTCAATAGTGATGCATATAAAGATCTGCCTTATAACTCTATTCAGACCGATACGGATTTTGCAAATACAAAAGCGCTGAGCAACTATACATTAGGTATCGGCTATCGCGGCTCTATGTTCTATGCTGATTTGGCCTATAAGTATTCTTCTTATAAAGAGGATTTCCACCCGTTCATCAATGCCTATATGGATGGAGAACAATTGGTGATAGGTTCTCCTGAAGCGACAAAAGTAAAGAATACTCGTAGTCAGGTATTGTTGACTTTAGGTCTGCGTTTCTAAAAAAGATTGTATTTCCATTGCAAATAATCTTTCATTGCATTTGAAGAAATCCCCGGTGCAGTTCATTGTACCGGGGATTTTTGCTAAAATAACTATATACTGCCTTACAGCAAAGCCCTCTATAAACAATTATAATGCTTATGGGGGGCTTATAATTTTAATATGCTTTACTGCTCTCTACTGCTAACAAGGATTCACACTGTAAGCAATATATAGTTACCTTTGCTAATAAAAAAGGACTTGCAATCTGCAAGCCCTTTTAGACGGTATCTGTTCTTTCAGATTATTTCTTGAAATAACGATTGTACAGACCTTCGAAGCCTTTACCATGACGAGCTTCATCCTTAGCCATTTCATGAACTGTGTCATGGATAGCATCCAGGTTCAATGCTTTAGCGCGGGTAGCGATACGCTTTTTGTCTTCGCAAGCGCCTGATTCAGCGTTCATTCTCTTTTCAAGGTTGGTCTTAGTGTCCCATACACAGTCGCCCAGCAATTCAGCAAATTTGGAAGCGTGTTCTGCTTCTTCCCATGCATAACGCTTGAATGCTTCAGCTACTTCAGGATAACCTTCGCGGTCTGCCTGACGGCTCATTGCAAGGTACATACCAACTTCTGTACATTCGCCCATGAAGTGGTTGTTCAAATCCTTAATCATTTCGTCGTCGCAGCCTTTAGCTACACCGATAACATGTTCGTCGGCAAAAACCAACGGACCACCTGCCTGTGCTTCTTCTACTTCAACGAATTTGCTTGCAGGAGCTTTACACAGAGGACATTTCTCAGGAGCTGCGTCTCCTTCATATACGTAACCGCAGACAGTACATCTAAATTTTTTCATTTTACTTCAGATTTTAATTAGTTGAATTAGTTATTCGTTATTTTAGTTAACTGTTCACTTTCCAAACAATTCTTGCAGATACCTTTATAATAATAATGGATCTCTTGTACATCATGGCCGTCCATGTCCATATCTTCCACTTGCTTGATATTGGCATTATATTCCAAATCGTATATTTTGCCGCATTGTTTACACAAGAAATGGGCATGAGGGCTGGTCTCTGCATCGTAGCAGGTATTCCGTTCGTCAATTGTCAGTGTCTGTGCAGCACCTTGCTCGCTCAAAAGTTTCAAAGTGTTGTAGACAGTGGTCTTGGACAATGTGGGAATGGAAGGAGCAAGTGCCGTATAGATTTCGTCTACACTGGGATGTGTACGATGCTCCATCAGATAGCTCATAATGGCTATGCGCTGCACTGACGGTTTTATGTTGTGATTTTGCAATCGCTTTATTACATCCATATCATCTATAATTCAAACTTGTAATAATTACATTTTTAATTCTCTTGCAAAGATAGATACTTCTTTGATTTATCCAAAAAAAAATCTGAGTTTTTTTATATTGTTAATTAAAATGACCTGCTGTATTCTTAGGTGGGATTGCAAGTATCTTGAAACGGAGAGTGAAAAGACTGATTATTTTGTGTTTATTTGATAAATTGCCGTATTTTTGTACCCTAATTTAATCAGATTCTTATGAATTACGGATATGTCAAAGTAGCGGCGGCTGTACCTCGTATTAAGGTAGCGGACTGTAAGTTCAATGCCGGACAAATTGAAAAAGAGATAATCATTGCTGATGGAAAAGGTGTACAAATCATTGTCTTTCCGGAGTTATGCATCACCGGATATACATGTGGAGATCTTTTTGCCCAGCAACTTTTGCTTGAAGAGGCCGAAATGGGGCTGATACAGATTTTGAATAATACGCGTCAGATGGACATTATATCCATTCTTGGCATGCCTGTACCCCTGAACGGTATGTTGCTGAATACCGCAGTGGTTATACAGAAAGGCAAAATCCTGGGCGTTGTTCCTAAGACATATCTTCCCAACTACAAAGAATTTTATGAGAAACGCTGGTTCGCTTCTGCCTGTGAGGTATCGGAGACTACTGCCCGCTTATGCGGACAGGTAGTGCCTATGGGGCGGAACCTGCTTTTTGAGACTGCGGATACGACTTTCGGAATTGAGATTTGCGAGGATCTGTGGGCTCCTATTCCGCCGAGTTCTTCATTGGCGTTGCAGGGGGCGGAAATCCTTTTCAATCTGTCGGCTGATAACGAAGGAATAGGTAAACATGCTTACCTTCGTTCGCTCATCAGTCAGCAGTCTGCCCGTTGTATTGCAGGGTATGTATTCAGTTCATGTGGTTTTGGCGAATCTACTACGGATGTGGTTTTTGCCGGCAATGGATTGATTTATGAGAATGGTACGCTGTTGGCCGGCAGTGAACGCTTCTCCTTTGAGGGGCAGTTGGTGGTTAGCGAAATTGATGTGGAGCATATACGTACGGAACGTCGGGTTAATACGACATTTGCGGCCTGCCACGCCAATTGTGCGCCTGAGGTTCCGGTGCGCATATCCACAGAGTATGTCAATTCCGGTGATTTGAACCTGACCCGTACTTTCGAACCTCATCCGTTTGTTCCTCAAGGGCCGGTTTTGGACGAGCGTTGCGAGGAAGTATTTTCGATACAGGTATCAGGATTGGCACAGCGCTTGGTACATACCAATGCCAAGAGCGCAGTGGTAGGCATATCCGGTGGCTTGGACTCTACATTGGCATTATTGGTTTGTGTGAAAACCTTTGATAAGCTGGGTTGGGACCGTAAAGGCATTATCGGTGTGACTATGCCGGGGTTCGGCACTACCGACCGTACGCATACCAATGCTGTCGACCTGATGACTTCGTTGGGTGTGACAATGCGCGAAGTCTGCATAAAGGATGCCTGCATACAACACTTTAAGGATATAGACCATGACATAAACGTGCATGATGTGGTATATGAGAATTCGCAGGCGCGTGAACGTACGCAGATATTAATGGATATTGCCAACCAGACATGGGGAATGGTGGTTGGTACGGGCGATCTCTCGGAACTTGCTTTGGGCTGGGCCACGTATAACGGCGATCACATGTCTATGTACGGTGTCAACAGCAGTATTCCCAAAACGTTGGTGAAGCATCTGGTGAAGTGGGTTGCGGAAAATGATATGGACGAGGCTTCACGAGCCACATTGCTGGATATTGTGGATACTCCTATCAGTCCGGAACTTATACCGGCAGATGAGAATGGAAATATCAAGCAGATTACCGAGGATCTCGTAGGCCCGTATGAACTGCACGATTTCTTCCTTTATTATTTTCTGCGTTGCGGCTTCCGTCCTTCCAAAATCTTCTTCCTTGCAGCGCGTACGTTTAAGGATGTCTATGATGAAGAAACGATACGGAAATGGTTGCAGACCTTCTGTCGCCGCTTCTTTAACCAGCAGTTCAAGCGTTCTTGCCTGCCGGACGGCCCGAAGGTGGGAAGCATTTCCATAAGTCCGCGCGGAGATTGGCGCATGCCGAGTGATGCATCTGCGGAGATGTGGCTGAGGGAAGTGGAGACGTTGTAGAGGTTTGTGGTGAAGATTATATCATTTATAGTACTTCCTATAAATCTTCTTATATTCTTTCTTTGTCTTAAACCGTTCCAGCCAGCTGTTCAGGCTGTCCAGAAGTACCGGAGACTGCTTGCTCACTCCCCATGAGTAGAATTGAGTGAAGCTGATTGCGGTATTTATATCTATTTGCGGAAGGCTGTCGGCGGCGGAACGGGCGATGGCTTCGTCACATACTGCATAGTCGATATCGCCATGTGCCACGAGCGCGATGAGCTGTTCGGAGCCATATTTCTCTATTTCGTTAATATATATGGTGTCGCCTATTTCATTTCCTAAGTTGCGGATGCGCAGAATGGAAGGAGAGCCTTTAACCACATTCAGGGTTTTTCCCGCTAAATCGAGCTGGCTCCTGACGAATAGGGAGTCACCGGGGGAATCCATTTTGCGCTGAACCAATACTTGCCTGTTCAGGACGATAGGAGCGGTGAGGAGCAGGGAATCTTTTAATTCGCTGGTTGCCAAGAGACCGTAGGCGATGACGTCGTATCGGCCTTCTGCCAAACCTTCGAGCCGTTCATTAAAACTCATTTCGGGGGTTATGGCTACTTGCAGACTGTGATCGCGGGCAAAAGCCTCTATCAGTTCGTAATGAAAGCCTGATAAAGTGTCTCCATCCACATAAAAGCTGATGGAATTGTACTCCGTAGCTGCACGAAGTGTTCCATTTGCCGCTATTTCGGCGTAATCGCGGGGATGCCCTTTGCGGCTCTCTCTTTTAGGCAGCATGAATGTGGCGACAAGTGCAGCCACTGCTCCCAGGATGATATACTTCAACAGTTTGGTCTTTTTCATGATGAATGGAGGACAATGTTAGTCGTAGAAGTTCCATGAAATACCTATCTTGAACAAGCGCGGGTTGATGGGATAGTGGGGCACGAGGAAATAATTGCTTTGTCCCATTCCTGCGTTTACATGATACATCATGGCAAAGATACGGGTCCGCTTCAAGTGCAGATTGGCGTATACGTTTACAATCGGATAACCGCCGATTTCTACCTGGTCGTCCGCTGCCTGAAGATGGAATTGCTGGATGGCGGGAGTGTAGGCGGGTGCGTTGTATTTGGTGAAATATCTGACGTCGGCTCCAATCTGTACAGTCAGCACCTTCTTGGCTATTTTGGCAAGCAGGTACAGGTTATGGTATAGTGAGAGCTGTGGCAAAGGCAATACGGTTTCATTGCTCGATTTCTGCCAAGTCACTTCGTTGTCCAAATGCAGTATGCCCAAGCGGAAATCCTGCTTCAGAGTTGCGGACAATACTTGTATATTACCGCTTTCCTGCACAGGCATTGCGCTTTGATTAAAATAGGTGTAGTTCTTTATGTTTTCCACGCCGGCACGCAGGTTTGTTTTCCAGCGTTGGATGTTCAGCTCGCCCTCCACACGTGTGCGAAATTCCTTATTCATATTGTCATTGTCCCAGTAATAATGGTTGGAGTGATAATGACGCATGTAGAAAGAGGGGAGAGTGTTGCTTACATAGCCTCTTGCATAGAAGTTTACGGTGTCTTTCCAAAGGCGGAAGTTCAGGTCGAGGTCGGCATTGACGCGAAATTGTCCGAGCGCCTTGTCCATGATGCCTATTTCACCATTTACGTTATAATGCAGCGTTTTGCCTTGGCGTTTGGCAAGTTCGCCGCCCACGAATAGTTCCTGTTCGTCGAAACGGGTACGCGACAAAGTATCCATTAATTCGTAACGGTTGAACTTGTGCGATATATAGGCTGTCAGTCCGGCTTTGGCATACTTGTTGAAGCCTTCGAGCAAAGCAATTCCAAACACGTTCTTTATGCTGAAGGCAGTGGTCGAATCCCGGCTGGCGACTTCATTGAAATACGCATTGGGATATTGTCCCTCCTTCTCTTGGGCAGAAGTGAACTGATGGCGGGCACGTTCCACTTTTATGGTGTGGATAAAGCTGGTGACGGGAACGAACTCTTCCGTTATAATGGTATCTTTGGGCAGGGGCACACTGTCATTGGCGGCAGTTATTCCGGAAGAACGGGCATCCTCTATGGTAGTAGTTTCTCGTGTAAAGCCGAGCCGGTAGCGCTGTGTGGCATATACGTAGAAATCTTTGTTACGGTTTGCCGTCTGTTCCAATTTTACGGGGATAGTGGTGGATTCATATTCCTTTTTCCCTTCCGACATATCTTCCGGGCGCGTAATATAACGGTCGTCTTGAATACCTCCGTTTTCGTTCATCTTCATGGTGAAGTTGTTGTACACTGCCTGCATTTGGTATTTATCGCCGATGTAGCTGGCAAACACTCCGGCATTGAAGTGGGAGGTGGACTGGTTCTGATAGTATCCCCGTCCATACAGGTAATCTATGTTGAAACCAAAAGCCAGCCGCTTGTTTGCATTTACTGAAAAGTAGGACTTGAAGCGTTCTTCGCCATTGACTTTATTTCCGGCTTTGTAGTATGTCAGGTTGGTAAAAGGGATGTTGCTATTTGTGAATTTCACTTCGTCCGGGCGGACAAAGAAGCTGGAAAAAGGTTGCATGAAGATAGTCGGTTCGGCATCCTTGCGTTCAAAGAAGATGCGTGACATGCGCGGCGAACCCAAGTTACCCAGATAATTATAGTGCCCGTACATGCCTTCTACCAAGTTGGTATTCTGGAAGTTAAGATTAGCTGTGTCGGCGGGAATAATGGTACGTTCGCCCAGTGTCTCACTCAGGCGCCACATATAAAGTTTGGGGGGAAGACTCTGAATTTCCGTATTGGTACTGTCTTCCAGATTATCCGGCAAGGTGTTGGGATCTACCTGATTGCCGAACTGGTCGCGGCCGGTTGTAGGATCCATACGGTTGAAAGGTGTCTGTGCCACAGCACCCAAGATACCTATAATAGACAGAAATAGATATGTCAGTACGATTCGTCTCATAATTAGGCGCAAAGATACAATAAAAAATTATTCACTTACGGAATTCCACCTTTTTTGCTTCTTTTAAAACTCTCGGCTCTTTATGGAAAAACAGTATTCGGGCAGTTGCAATGATGCAATTATTACCGCTTATGTGCCTGTATATTCAGCAGCTTTGCTATCTTTGCTACCGACTCTTTCGGGTAGGAAGCAACTTTTCGTTTCTAATATTATAATATCTGTTTGTATGAGAACACTATCTTTTTGGCTATGCTTATTCTTGCTTTTTCCTCTGCTGCATGCTCAGGATGCCGAATTAAAAATGTATCAGGATGAGTTGGCTCGTGCCTTGAGACTGAAGAATCGGGATAGTATTGCAGCTGCTTATTGTCATTTAGGGGAATATTATGCCTATCGCCAGTCGGACAGTACCCGGTATTATTGTGATAAAGGTCTGGAATATGCCCGAAAGGATGTACCTGAACCTTATCTCACCTTATTGATAAACCGGGTGGAAACTTATAGTGCTTTGGGGGATATGGAGAGTGCAATTGACGGCTACCTTAAGGTACTCGATGAAGCCGAACGTTTTACCGGAGTTGAGGACCAAGTGATTACAACGCTCACTTCTCTTGGTGTGAATTATCGCAGAAAAGACATGCCTGATTCGGCACTGATATATTATAACAGGGCGTTGGAAAAACTTGAGGGGCGTAAATCCTACGATGAACGGGTGCACTTATTGACAAATATGGCTGTGCTTTATGCAAATACCTCGCGTTTGAAAGAGGCTGAAAACTATGTTCGGGCGGCGGTGGAAGAGTCAAAGAAGTGCGATGATATGGACATGGTCTTGTATGCAGCATCTACGGCGGGAGGTATCATGACATTACAGAAGAAATACGACGAAGCCGCTCAGATGCTCTATCCCGCACTTGCTATGGCACGCGAACAGAAGAAACCGAAATTTGTGTTGAAAAGTATAACATATCTGTTGAATGCCTATTTCAGAATGAACAATAACGATTCTATCAATCATTATATACGTGAGGCGGAAAAAATGATGGCTGAATTGCCTGAGTCTTCAGGGGAGGTACTGGGATATAAGGAAACCCTTTTCAAGATTCTCAACAAGATGGGGCGTTATCGGGAGAGTCTTTCCATTCAGCAACAGATGTTGAGAGCTATGGATGTCAATGCCCAGACCCCGATTGATAAGCTCTATTTGGAAATGGCACGCAATTATCATGGGCTGAAAGATTATCCGCATGCCGCCGATTACTATGAAAAAGCATACTGGACGTCTGATAGCCTGCATCAGACGGAGGTGGATGCGGAACTTTCCGAACTGTCCATGAAGTATGAAAATCAGGTAAAGGAACTTGAAATAGCGAGGCTGACTCAAGAGCAACTGGAGCAAAAGGCTAAGACGATGCAGTGGGGTATAGTGGCTGCTGTGGCTGTCTCCGCTTTTTTACTTTTGGTATTTTATTATATGTTCCGCCAGAAACGTGTCAAAAAAGAGGAAGAGTTGAAACTTGCCAAAAGCTATATTGACGGGTTGGAACGTGAACGCACCCGCTTGGCGAAAGAGTTGCATGACGGTGTCTGCAATGACTTGTTGGGGATTGGCATGCAGGTGCAATGTATGCCACCTTCGGCTGAGTCAAAACATGAGTTGCTGGATTTGTTGGAGCAGGTGCGTGGTGAGGTGCGCTGTATTTCCCATGAACTGATGCCGCCAAAGTTCCAGTATGTTACATTGGCTGAAACGATAGAGGCATATATAGAACGTTTGGTCATTCCGGCATCCATGCAACTGGCTTTCAGTAAAGAAAATGACCATGCAGAATGGGGGCAAGTACCGGAGCAGACGGCTTATGAGGTCTATCGTATTTTGCAGGAGCTACTTTCTAATATACTGAAACATTCCGAAGCGACGGAAGTGAATATAAATCTCTCCTTAAGTAAGGAACTGTTGGTTTTACTCATCACAGACAATGGCAAGCCGTTTTCCGATTCAGGTGCTGCAATGGGCGGTATCGGCCTTAATACTACCCAAGAACGCGCCAAAGCCATAGGCGGGTCTCTTTCTGTAAACTGCAAGGGGAGTATCCAACAGTTTCAGCTTGAAATCCCTTTGTCCCTTTAGTAGAAAACCATGATGCCGGATACTAAAATCACTATTTTTGATGATGTCGGATATTAATAAATACTTTTTCTTTGCAGCATAATTCAGAACACAAAGCATAGATTGATGAAAGAAAAAGATATACGCATTTTGTTGGTAGATGACCATGATTTGGTGCTTCAAGGATTGAAGAGGATAGTAGAATGTTCGTTACCCGAAATCAAGACCGTATGTACAGCTTCATCGGGACGGGAGGCATTGCTTTTAATAGCTTCCCAATGCTTTAATCTTTTCTTGTTGGATATGGAATTGCCCGATTTGTCCGGTTTGGAAATAATCTCACGTATTCGGGAAAAAGACCCTCAGGCGCGTATTATCGTGAATACAATGCACGAGGAAATTTGGTTTATAAGGAATCTGATACAGTGTGATGTAGATAGTATTTTGTTTAAATCCGTTGACTCGAACAAGATAGTCGAGGCTATTCGTTGTGTACTCGATGGCGGGACTTACTACTGTACTTATGCCGAACAAGTACGCAACCAGATGAGGCGTTCGGACGAAGGGCGGCGTGAAGAACTCACACAGCGTGAGCTTGATGTGTTGAAGTGTATCTCTGAAGGCAAAAACACACAGGAAATAGCTCAGGATTTGTGTGTATCTACCAATACGGTAGATACACACCGGCGTCATCTGTTGGACAAACTTGATGCAAAGAATGTGGCGGACTTGATAATGACAGCAATCTCCAGAGGTATTATACCTATCCGTAAATGTTGATGACATTACTCATTTAAAACATATCATTGTTATGAAAAGGTTTACTATTACAATTATCTCCGCAATGCTTTGCGGACTGGTCGTATTGTCAGCATGTGGCGGTGCAAAGAAGAATGTTCAAGATGCCGAAGGTCAGGCGGAGGCCGGGGGGAATGCTCCGAGCGGTTACTTGATGCCTGCTATCTCAGCAAACAATTTTTGTGGTGATTTTACTACCATGACTCCCGATTACGGTTACCTGATGCCCGAAAAGGGCTTGTTCCTTAAGATGCATGACATTAGGGGCGCTTACGGTATTAATATTTATACTTATGTGATGGACGGTGACAACATACAATGTACACCGGGACATTTTGTGATGATAGTTCCGAGAGGCGGTGATAAACTGGAAATCACCATAAAGAAGAGTTCCATGAAGAATACTCCTTCCTTTACTTTTATACCTACTCCCGATTGCGAGAACTCCGCTTATGTGGCTACGGAGAAAGTTGCCGGTAAGTATTACTATCTCTGTGGTGATGCGGAAGCCCGTTATAAGTTCGAAGATTTGTTTGAGGACGAACGTTGTGCGGAGTTCAAAAACTTAGTGGATAATTATGGTAAATAATTGAATGATAACTGAAATGAAATATAATATATGATGAAGAAACTTTTTTTAGGCTTTCTGGTGGCGATAGCGCTGGGGGCATGTAGCAGTGAAGAAAATGAACCGGAAGGAGCTATTGTTTTAACTGGCGGTACTCAGACTTCACAAACGATATATGCGGACGAAACGCAAAAGTCGGAAGGTATTAAATTCACCGCCACAGAGCCTTGGACGGCAACCGTAACCGAAACAAAGACAAGAGCCGATGGAAGCAATGTGGACTGGTTGAAACTGAGCGCGTATAGTGGGGGCGCAGGTGAGTTCACCTTGAACCTTACACTTACACCGAACACCAGTGGAAAAAGCCGGAAAGCGGAAATACGCATTACGGCAGGTAAAACCGTACTGACCATTGCGGTGGAACAAAAAGCGGAAACGGAAAGTGGTACCGGAGTACTGAAAACTATCAAGAAGATAGCTTGTAAAGAAGTGTTCAACTCTGATAAGGTTTATAATAGCTCTGATTACACCAGCGAATGGATCAGGACCTTTAGTTACGATGAGCAGGGACGTGTGGCGCGTATTGTACGTGACCACGTACAATCTAAAGGTAAAACTACAACGACTTTCGATTACACGATTGCCGGAGAGATAACCATGAATGAGAAAGAGGTTTATGATAGTAGCAGCAATATCTACGAAGATACCTACATTATCAAACTCAATGAACAAGGAAATGTAGCATCCATACAGGACGATGACAAGAATACCGGAACGTTCAGCGACTACATACGTTTCAGCTATACCGATGACAACCGCCTTGCGCAGTGGAAGGATGCCGATGCAGGCAGTGAAACCAGTTCGGGTACTTTCTCTTATGATAATGGAATGTTGTCAAAGTATGAATACGTTGAGGGTAAATCATTGGAAGATAGCAGGACAATCAGTGTGGATGTGAATAAAGCCTATACGCACCGTTATCCCAATAATCTTCCTGTTGATATGGTGGGACTCCTTTTATGTAATGACGATGATTTTGATTTCCTGTTCTATATCGGAAGAACGGGTAAGACGAGTGATTATCTGCCGGAAGTGTTCCCGGACTTTACTGCGCGTGATGAATGGGATAGAATAATGGAAAGTTATCAGACTCCGAACACAACAGTTGAAGAATATTACCATACGATTGTATGGTCTGATGACGAGTTAGTGATGAACTATACCTTCGACAAAGACAACTACCTGACCGGTATCCAGACTCAAAGAGGCTTCACTGTCATGAAAACAACTTATACCGTAGTAGTGGGTAATGAGCTTGTTGATCCGAATATTCCTGAAAGAGGTTATAAATACACCATAGAAAATAAAAAGACCGAGAAGGAAAAAGATGATGCGGATGTGTTTACTTGGACAATCGAATATTAGACTTTCTATATATATACGGCGCTAAAAAAACGGATGATGTGTTCACACTTGGAAACACATCATCCGTTTATAGTAAACGCATCATCCGTTGAGGGCAAACACATCATCTGTTTCGCCCAAACGGATGATGTGTTTTTTTATACCTCCTTAATCAGCTCCATACCCCGCTTGATGGCCTCTTCGTTCATCGGTATCAGGTGGTGGTGGCGTTCGGGAAGTGTTTTTTTCAATCCCTTGATAACGTTGTCCAATGTTACGATCGGAGCAATTTTCAACAGGCCGCCCAGCACAATCATGTTGAATGCTTTGGCATTTTTCATTTCGTTGGCGGCATCCATAGCATCGATGCGGTAAACGTGGATGTCTTTACGTGTCGGCGGGTTGATGATGCCGTAGCCGTCGTAGATAAGTACGCCGCCGGGCTTTACCTTGTTCTCGAACTTCTCCAGTGAGGGTTGGTTCAGGATGATAGCCGCATCATATTTGCTCAAAATTGGCGAGGAGATTTTCTCGTCACTCACAATTACGGTAACGTTTGCCGTACCGCCGCGTTGTTCCGGTCCGTAGGCGGGCATCCAGGTCACCTCTTTGCCTTCCATCAATCCGGAGTATGCCAAAATCTTTCCCATGGACAATACGCCTTGTCCGCCGAAGCCTGCTATAATGATTTCTTCTTTCATTGTTCTTCTGTTTTTAGCATCATTGTTTATCTTTCAAGTCACCCAGCGGATAGAAGGGGAACATGTTCTCCTGCATCCATTTGTTTGATTTCTCCGGAGACATCTTCCAACCGGAGTTACAGGTGGAGACGATTTCTACGAGGTTGGAGCCTTTGCCTGCCATGGAATTCTCAAACGCCTTGCGGATAGCTTTCTTTGCTTTGCGGATAGCGGGAACGGTCTCCACGCTCTGGCGGGTGACGTATGCCGTACCTTCCAGTTGGGCGGCAATGTCGGCAATCTTCAGGGGATAGCCATGCAAGTGCACGTCACGTCCGTAAGGACTGGTGGAGGTTTTCATGCCTACGAGGGTGGTGGGAGCCATTTGTCCGCCTGTCATACCGTAGATGGCGTTGTTAATGAAAATAATGGTTATATTTTCGCCGCGGTTCAGTGCGTGGATGGTTTCGGCGGTACCGATACATGCCAAGTCACCGTCTCCCTGATAGCTGAACACCAGACGGTCCGGCCAAAGGCGCTTGATGGCGGTGGCAAGGGCGGGAGCGCGTCCATGGGCGGCTTCCTGCCAATCAATGTCTATATAGTTGTAGATAAATACGGCACATCCCACAGGAGAGATGCCAATAGCTTTATCTTCCATTCCCATTTCTTCGATTACCTCGGCAATCAGTTTGTGAACCACGCCATGACTGCATCCCGGGCAATAATGCATGGGATTGTCGTTCATCAGAGTCGGTTTCTTGGCAACCAGGTTCTCAGGTTTGATAATATCTTCTTTTGTCATAATTACTTCTCCTTATCTGTTGGTGAACCGTATGAAAAACTCCATGAGCTTTACGAATATAGCCGCTCCGCAAACATATATAAACAGTTTGAAGTCGTCCCTTGCCGCGAAGTACACGATGATAGCTGCCAGAGCAAGTATCATGAAGAGAATATTCAGTACGTTTCTTATTTTATCAGGATTCATTTCTTAATCAGTTTTTCTTTCAGTGCAATTACGATTTCATCCGGGTCGGGGACGATGCCGCCGAGGCGTCCGAAATGTTCTACATTCACTTTGCCGTTCACAGCCAGACGGACATCTTCAATCATCTGCCCGGCATTCAATTCGGTTACCAGCATGCCTTTTACCTTGTCGGCATAGGCGGCAATGGCTTTGGTTGGGAACGGCCACAGGGTGATAGGACGGAGCATCCCGACCTTGATGCCTTCTTCGCGGGCCATTTCCATGGCCTTCTGACCGATACGCGCCATGGAGCCGAAAGCTACAATTAGGTATTCGGCGTCTTCGCAGTGAATTTCCTCAAAACGCACCTCGTTCTCTTCGATTTCTTTATATTTGGCTTGGAAACGGATGTTGTTCTTCTCCATTTCTTCCGGTTTCAGCTCCAGTGAGGTGATGATATTGGGCTTGCGGCCATTGGTTCTGCCGGTGGTGGCCCAAGGGCATTGCTCAATGACTTCGGCATCCGTACGGCGCGGCTTTTGGGCAGGCAGAACCACCTTTTCCATCATCTGTCCGATGACACCGTCGGCAAGGATGATAGCCGGGTTGCGGTATTTGAAAGCGAGTTCGAAGCCCAGGCTCACGAAGTCTGCCATTTCCTGTACGGAGGCAGGGGCAAGGGCTATGAGGCGATAGTCGCCATGACCGCCGCCTTTTACCGTCTGGAAATAGTCGGCCTGGCTTGGCTGAATGGTTCCGAGTCCGGGACCGCCACGCATTACGTTTACAATGAGGCATGGTAATTCGGCTCCCGCAATGTATGAAATTCCTTCCTGCTTGAGGCTGACACCGGGGCTGGAGGAGGAGGTCATTACCATTTTTCCGCTTCCGGCACCACCGTATACCATATTGATAGCCGCTACTTCACTTTCTGCCTGAAGCACCACCATGCCGGTCGTTTCCCAGGGTTTCAGTTCGGCAAGTGTTTCCAATACTTCTGATTGGGGAGTAATAGGATAACCGAAGTATCCGTCGGCACCGCAGCGGATGGCTGCATGGGCGATGGCTTCGTTTCCTTTCATTAATACAACTTCTTCTGCCATATTCTTCTTATTTATTCTACTTTTACTTTATAAACCGAAATACATCCGTCCGGACATACCGTTGCACACGAGCTACATCCGTTACAGGTATCTTCCAATATCTGGTGGGCATAGTTATACCCTTTTACATTCACCTCTTTGGTGAGGGCTATTACATTGAGCGGACAAGCCACGACACACAGGTTGCAGCCTTTGCAACGTTCGGTGTCCACTACGATTGCTCCTTTGATTTTTGCCATAATTACGTTCTTATTATTGATTGTACATATCTTTATGAAAGAAGTTCAGAATATCCATTACCATGTTGTAGGCTTGCCGGGCGGGACTGTCCGGATTGAGGTCAATGGCATAGCGGTAGTTGTTCAAAGCCTGCTGCCAGTTGCTCTGCTTGCGGTAAGCGTTCCCCCGGAGATAATAGGCTTCGTCTTTTCCGGGAAAATCGGTTTGAAGTATCTCGTCAAGCTGAAGGATAGCTTGCTCCACATTTCCCTGATTGATAAGCTCTTTTATGGTGTTTAATTGCTCCATATCATTCTGAGTTCCGGATTATTGATGTACAAAGATAGTTTTTATTTAAAGACAATGGATAACTCTACATAAAAAATCATCCCATGAGATGAAATAAATCGTCTCATGGGATGAAATAATTTGCCTTACGGGATGAATAAATCCGTCTCATAGGATGGATTTATTTGTCTTACGGGATGATTATTCTGTTACCGGTATCTTTTCCACTCTCCGTTGGTGGCGTCCGCCTTCGAACGGGGTGGAGAAGAACTTGGTCATGATTTCGTCCGCCTCTTGGTTGGTGACGAAGCGTCCCGGCATCACGAGCACATTGGCATCGTTGTGCTGGCGGGCAAGTCCTGCTATTTCGGCTGTCCAGCACAATGCTGCGCGGATGCCCTGGTGTTTGTTCAGCGTCATATTTATGCCGTTTCCGCTACCGCAGATAGCGATGCCCGGATAACATTCTCCTGCTTCCACCGCCAGTGCCAGCGGGTGTGCAAAATCAGGATAATCCACGCTTTCGGGCGAGTAAGTGCCGAAGTCCTTGTATTCCCAGCCTTTGGTTTCAAGCCATTGCTTTACGTATTGTTTCAATGCGTATCCGGCATGGTCGGAGCAGATTCCTATTGTTTTCATAATAATTATTTTTTGTATGCGCCGATAGGCTGAAGGCATATCGGCGCATTGCTATATTACATCATTGCTTTTACTTGCTTGTATACGTTTTCTGCCGTAAAGCCCAGCTTTTCGTCCAGCACCTTGTAGGGAGCGGAGAAACCGAATGATTCCAGTCCCCAAACCTTGCCATGAGCACCGACAAGTCCTTCCAGCGTTACGGGCAATCCGGCTGTCAAACCGAATACTTTTGCGTTTGCCGGAATAATGCTTTCCTGATAGCCCGGAGCTTGGTTGCGGAACAAGCCTTCAGACGGAGCGGACACGATGCGCAGTTTGATGCCGTCTTTGCGCAGCAGTTCTGCACCGGCCACCAGTGTAGACACTTCCGAACCGGAAGCCACAAGGATAACGTCGGGATTTTCGTCCGAACCGGCTACGATGTAAGCGCCTTTGGCTGCCTGACTGTAATCGTTTCCGGCAGGCAGGTTCGTGATGTTCTGACGGGAGAAGATCAAAGCTGTCGGAGTAGAAGTATTCTCCATTGCAAGTTTCCATGCTACGGTTGTCTCTTCTGCATCGGCAGGACGGAGTACCAGCATAGAGTTGTGTCCCTTGTGGTTTTTCAGCTTTTCCATTAAGCGGATTTGTGCTTCCTGTTCCACCGGTTCGTGAGTAGGACCATCTTCACCCACGCGGAATGCGTCGTGTGTCCAGATGAACTTCACAGGAACTTCCATAAGAGCGGCCATGCGTACGGCAGGTTTCATGTAGTCGGAGAATACGAAGAAAGTTCCGCAAGCAGGAATAACGCCGCCATGCAGTGCCATACCGATACAGCAGCATGCCATTGTCAGTTCCGATACGCCTGCTTGGAAGAATGCGCCGCTGAAATCGCCTTTCTTGAAAGCGTGTGTCTTTTTCAGGAAGCCGTCGGTCTTGTCGGAGTTGGATAAGTCGGCAGAAGCAACAACCATGTTTTCCACCTGAGTGGCAAGAGCGCCGAGCACAGTGGCCGATGCGGCACGTGTAGCCGAGTTGGCTTTCTGCTCGATAGCTGCCCAGTTCACTTCGGGTGCTTTGCCTGAGAAGAAGAATTCCAGTTTAGCGGCCTTTTCCGGATTGGCTTTTGCCCATGCAGCTTTTGCCGCATATTTCTCTGCCATGATTCCTTTCAGTTCGGCAGCGCGTTTGGCATAAAGTTCGGCTACTTCGGGGAAGATAGTGAACGGATTTTCAGGGTTACCGCCCAGGTTCTTGATTGTATTTACATAAGCATCGCCGCCCAAAGGAGCGCCATGAGTAGCACAGTTGGCTTCGTAGCTGCTGCCGTCTGCCTTGCGTGCACCTTTACCCATAACGGTGTGACCGATGATCAGTGTGGGACGTTCCGCTTCTGCTTTAGCTTCATTGAGTGCGCCACGAATAGCGTCGGCATCGTTACCGTCGATTTTGATAACTTTCCAGCCCCATGCTTCGTATTTTTTAGCGGTATCTTCGATTGTTACATCTTTCGTTTCGGTTGAGAGCTGGATGTCGTTTGCATCGTAGAACATGATGAGGTTGTCCAAGCCCAGAGCGCCGGCAATACGGCCTGCACCTTGTGAAATCTCCTCCTGAACGCCACCGTCGGAAATATACGCATAGATTGTCTGGTTCATTACTTCCTCAAAACGGGCCTTCATGAACTTGGCTGCAATAGCTGCTCCAACGGCGAAAGTATGTCCTTGTCCCAACGGGCCGGAAGTGTTTTCGATGCCGCGCATCAGGTCGCGTTCGGGATGTCCCGGAGTGGGGCTGCCCCATTGGCGGAACTCTTTCAACTCATCCAATGTGAATTTGCCTGTCAGCGCCAATGTGGAGTAAAGCATCGGTGACATATGTCCCGGATCGAGGAAGAAACGGTCGCGGCCTTCCCAAGCGGGATTCTCAGGATCGTATACTAAGAACTCGGAAAAGAGTACATTCACAAAGTCGGCGCCACCCATAGCACCGCCCGGGTGTCCGGAGTTGGCTTTTTCAACCATAGAAGCAGCAAGGATACGGATGTTGTCCGCTGCGAGGTTCATAAGTTTCTTGTCGTTCATATTATTAAAATATAGTTATGATTTGAATACTTTATTAGTGAGTTGATTTTCTTGCCTGTTGATTTTGACAGGGACAAAGATAGCTTTTTATGTGTAAATCCGCAACATAGAACCTATCTCTTTTTTCTTGCCCCTGTCACCCGCTTCTTGTTTTGATTACAATAAGTCTTTATTGATGGTTTACTGTAACTCAACAGTAACAATTGATTTGGCGGGGAGTTTTATTTTCAGGACTCCTTTATTGATTTTTACCTCTTTGAAAGGCACTAATTTTACTTTGTCGGGATTTTCAAAGGAATTATAATCCGTTACTTGTGCGGAAGTGAGCATTTCTCCTGCCGCTTTTGTAGCCTGTATTCCCGGAAGATTTACAATAACTTCCTGCTCGTTATCTACATCAACATTGGACAAGGAAATATGAATTTTCCCATCTTTGTTTTTGGAGGCCGTAGCGCTGATGAGGGGCAATGTACGTTTGTCGCGCACGTTCATTTGCTGGCAGCTTATTTCAATGGGAAGGTAGGTAGCGTCCTGATGCACCTTGTACATCTTGAAAACGTAATAAGTGGGAGTCAGCACCATCTCTTTCCCTTTGGTCAGGATCATAGATTGCAGTACGTTGACAACCTGGGCTATGTTCGCCATTTTCAAGCGGTCGGTGTATTTGTGGAAGATGTCGAGCGACAGGGAAGCCACAAAGGCGTCACGCATGGTGTTCTGCTGGTAGAGGTGGCCTCTGACCGTACCGGGTTCTTCGTCCCACCATGTTCCCCATTCATCGAGCATGAGCGCCACGTTCTTGTCTTTGTCATATTCGTCCATAATGGCGCAGTGTCTGCGGATCACATCTTCTATTTCACGACATTTACCCATGGTCCAGTAATAGTCATCCTTGTCGAACCGGGTTGCAGAGCCTTTGCTGCCGGTCCATCCGCTAACGGTGTAGTAGTGGAGTGAGAGTCCGTTCATGCGGCTGCCCACGCGCTCCATGAGAACTTTTGTCCACTCGTAGTCGTAATCACTGGCGCCACTGGCTATCTTGAACAGGCGGTTGTTGTCATAATTGCGGCAATAGGTTGAGTAACGGCGGTAAAGGTCGGCATAGTATTCGGGACGCATGCTGCCGCCGCAACCCCAGCTTTCGTTACCTACACCGAGGTATTTGACTTTCCATGCCTTGTCACGACCGTTTTTCCGGCGCAGATTCGCCATTGGGGAGTCACCGTCAGAGGTCATGTATTCCACCCATTTGGCAAGTTCCTCAACGGTTCCGCTTCCCACGTTGCCGCTGATGTAAGGTTCGCAACCCAGCATTTCGCAAAGGTTGAGGAACTCGTGTGTGCCGAAACTGTTGTCTTCGATAGTGCCGCCCCAGTTGTTATTCACCATTTTAGGACGATTCTCTTTGGGACCGATACCGTCCATCCAGTGATATTCGTCGGCAAAGCAGCCGCCCGGCCAGCGAAGAACGGGAACCTGGAGGTCTTTCAGGGCATTGAATACGTCGGTACGGTAACCTTTGACATTGGGTATATCGGAGTTCTCGCCCACCCAAAGGCCTCCGTAGATACAAGTACCCAGATGTTCGGCAAACTGGCCGTAAATTTCTTTGGGAATAATTTGCTTGCCTTGGTCGGCGTGAAGCGTGATTGTTGCACTTTGTTGTGCAGACAAGGATACAGATGCAGCTAATAGGACACTGCTGAATAATAACTTGTTTCTCATAATGTTTATTGGTAATAGATGTTTGTAATATGATGTAATCTCAATTCTGTTGGCGCTTTACCGGGCATACGGCTATTCAAGTAGACGGATTTCATAGATAGCCGGGGTCCATTCTGTGCCGTCCGGGCTGAACCGTATCGGATAATTACCGGCGCCTAACTTCTGGGGCAAAGGATAACAGAGTGTTACGAAGCCCTCTTGATCCGCTTCGCTGATTGTGGGGGCGGCAGTCAGTCTCTCGTTGTTGAGAAGGATTGCAACCTTCATCGGATCGTTCTTTCGTGTAGTGATCATAAGCCGGCTTGCTTCCTTGCTTGTTTTCAGAGTGTAGCCGAACCAGCCTTTGGCGCGTCGGAAATGACGGTCTTTATCGGTTCCGGTTTCCGCCTGTTCGTACCGGATGCCATGATCGGATTCCGGTTGTTGCTCTCCGGGGAAAATAATGTCTGCTGTCTGGTTGGCAAGTTCCATGGCTTTGCGCTCTTTCCGCTCCATTTCTTGACGGATGCTTTCCACCTCGGCTTCGCTCACCTGATGAAAGTAAATGGCATAACGGGAATCGTGCAGGCGGAAGAAAGGTATCAGCCGCAATGCTTCTTTCTGCGTAGGGTAGACGCTTCCGGTATAGCTGAATGATAACTGTTCGTCATCCGTTTTCCGAAGTGCTTGAGGCAATGATGCGGAAGAGCCTATCAACATCGGCATCTTTTCCAGAGAGACCAGCTTGCCATGAGCGATGTGCCCGCCACGACTGTCATCGGCATAGAGCCCGTCCATGTTTTCCGTACCGGTGGGGCTGGCAAGTACGATGGGACCGTACATGAAGGCATAGAAATGTTCTTGGTCGGGTATTTGCTCCAAAGTGACCTGCATCGGCAGGTTCAGCGTGATTTCGTCTCCGGCTTTCCATTTGCGGCGAACCGTCAGGTACTCGCCCGGTTGGGCGTTTATATCCTGCACTTTGCCATTGACGGAAACACTTGCTCCTTTTGCCCATGAGGGGTAACGGAACTTGAGGCTGAATGTTTTCTTATTGCTCTTTTCTATCCGGAATCTGATTTGCGCTTCATCGGGGAAACGGCTTTCTTGTACCAGTGTCAATTTCTGTTCTTTCCAGGTCAGGCGGGAGGGGATGAATAAGTTTACATACAAAGTGTCCTCTGCATGGGCATAAATGAACTCTCCGTATTTGGTGTGGTTCTCCAGCCCTGAACCTACGCAGCACCACATGGATGTTTCCGGTTGCGAATAAACACGATAGTGTCCCGAACGCATAGGGGTGAAGTAGACAAAACCGCCTTTTGCCGGTTGTTGTGAGGCAAGGATATGGTTGTATAGGGCGCGTTCGTAATAATCGGCAAAGCGGATGTCGGGAGAAGTCTGGAAAAGCATCTTCGTCAGGCGGAGCATATTGTAGGTGTTACAGGTTTCCGGACCTTGTACATCATTGAGCATGGATGTGAAATTGTCCGCAGGATGAAAATGCTCACGTACACTGTTGCCGCCGATACAGACGGAACGGTGATTGACAACCGTATTCCAGAAGAAACGTGCGGCCTGATCCCAAGCATCGTTTTGAGTGAGATCGGCGATGCGCTTGTAGCCGATGACTTTCGGTATTTGTGTATTGGCGTGCATACCTGTCAGATGGTCCTCGCCTCCGATAAGGGGCTCAAGAAGTGTCTTATGGGAGAATCTGCGTGCCAGTTCCAGATATTTTTTGTCGCCTGTGATGTCGGCTACGTCGGCAAATATTTCGTTCAGTCCTCCATGTTCGCTGCGCAGCATATCCTGCATCTGTTGTTCGGTGAATCCCGACGTGATACCTGCCATCCAATCGGTGAGGGCAATCAGCATTTGACGTGCAAGGTCACTTCCTGCATAGAGGTAAGCATCGCGAAGTCCGGCATAAGTCTTGTGTATGTTGTATAGGGGAACCCATTTGCCGTTAAGGCTGAAACTTTCGGGACGGATACTCCCTTCTTTTATTTCTTTCCAAAGTTGCAGGCTTCCGGGTGTTCCTCCGATGAATCCGTTACCTACGGCTTGTTGTGCCCGGTGCAATTCGTTCAGCATATAATTCAGCCGGTTGTATACGGTCGTGTCGCCGGTAGCGGCATACATCATGGAAAGTGCGGAAATGTAATGTCCGCCGATGTGTCCGTCCAATCCGGTGTTTTCCCAGTTGGTATAGCTTGGGGCTTTGGGAGCAAGTCCGGCTTCGCGTAGGAAAGGGGCGAGCAACCGGTCAGGATTCATAGCCATGATATAGTGCAAGTCGGTCTGCTGTGCCTGTAAAAAAGGACTTTCCAGCAGCTTGATATCTTGAAGGGGGAAATAGGACACTGCTTGTCTTGTTTGGGCTTTTCCGGCTAAGAGAAAGCAGAAAAGCAGTAGGCAGGTGAGTGGTGATTTCATTTGTGTCAGGTGTTTATAGTATGATGAATAACTTTATGTATGTAAACGTAGCGGGAGTAATTTCGATGCCAGTGTGTCAAAACTAACATTAGCTATCATTTTACTCTGTCATTAGCTTCGCTCAAAACTTCTTCTACCTTTTTTATTAAGGTATAGTCAGAGCGAAGCGAAGAATCTACTCTCTTTGTGATTAGGAAAAGAGATGCTTCACTGCGTTCTGCATGACAGACTATACATTAGCGTAAGAAATAAAAGATATTTTGAGCGAAGCTAATGATAGGCTTGTCAGAGTTTTGACACCTCTCTAAACTCTTCCCGCTACGATTACATGCATTATTGTTCCTAAGCCTTCACCTTTTATTCAGAATGAACTTCCTTAAGGCAACCGGCTTAATCTTATAGGAATTATCTTTTGGATTTCACAGCTGCTTCTTCAACAGGCAGATTCGCCTTGTAATTTTCGATGTATGCGTTGAAGCCTTCTACATCTTCAGCTGTCGGTGACACCTCAATGCCGGCATCTCCTGCAAACACTTTTTCATCCAGAAAATCGGCAAGGGTTTGTTGCTTGTCGTTGTTCACAAGATAAGAGCCGAGTAGGGCAATACCCCATGCGCCGCCTTCACCGGCTGTTTCCATAACGGAAATAGGCGAGTTTATGGCCGCAGCGAGAATTCTCTGGCCCACGCCTTTAGTCTTGAATAATCCTCCATGTCCTGTGATTCTGTCAACTTTGATTTTTTCTTCCTTGAACAGAATGTCATTACCGATTTTGAGAACTCCGACCGAAGCGTGCAGATGAGCCCTCATAAAGTTGGCAAGGTTGAACTTGTCATTTGCCGAACGTACAAACAGTGGACGCCCTTCTGCCAGCCCTGTTACGGGTTCGCCGGAAATATAGTTGTATGAAATAAGGCCGCCGCAATCTGTATTGCCGGTGAGTGCATGGTTATAGAGCTTGCCGTATATCTCATCCATATCTACGGGAATACCCAGCAATTCCTGATACTCTTTGAATAGGTTGACCCATGCATTGAGGTCGGAAGTGCAGTTGTTGCAATGTACCATAGCTACGAGGCTTCCGTCAGGAGTAGTCACCATATCGATCATTTCGTATGGTTTTGACAGGTCTTTCTCCAAAACAATCATGGAGAAGGAGGATGTGCCTGCCGATACGTTTCCTGTACGTTGCTTTACGGCATTGGTTGCAACCATGCCTGTGCCTGCGTCGCCTTCGGGCGGGCATACCGGTATTCCTGCTTTCAGGTGGCCTGATACGTCAAGTCTTTTGGCTCCTTCCGGCGTGAGGAATCCTGCATTCTTACCTGCCGGCAATACTTTGGGAAGAATATCCAGAAGTTTCCAGTCATAGCCTTTCGGGGCAACCAGATCATCAAACTTGGCTACCATTTCAGCCGAATAGTTCTTGGTGGCAGGATCTATGGGAAGCATACCTGATGCGTCACCTATACCCAATACCTTTTGACCTGTTATTTGCCAATGTACAAATCCGGCAAGGGTTGTCAGGTAGTCAATGTCTTTAACATGTTCCTCATTGTCCAGAATAGCTTGGTATAAGTGGGAAATACTCCATCTCAACGGAATGTTGTAGACAAACAGTTCGGATAAAGCCGCTGCTGCCTGGGCGGTATTGGTGTTTCTCCAAGTACGGAACGGAACGAGGATTTCTTCTTTTTTGTTGAATGCCATATAGCCATGCATCATGGCACTGACACCTATTGCAGCCAGAGACTCTATTTCTGTATCGTATAAGTTTTTTACGTTTGCACGAAGGTCTGCATAGCAATCCTGCAGCCCGTACCAGACAGCTTCGACGCTATATGTCCAAAGCCCGTCGACCAATTGGTTTTCCCAAGTGTGGCTTCCCTGAGCAATGGGTTTATTTTCTGGGTCAATCAAAACAGCTTTTATTCGTGTCGAACCGAATTCTATACCAAGAATGGCTTTACCGGCTTCAATTGTTGATTTTGGATCTGATTTCATGTGATTTAAGTAATTATAAAGGTAAAGGAGAGGTTAATTATAAATCACGAATTACTAATTACGCATACCGTAAAAGTAATCCGTAATTAGTAATTCGCAGTTATTCTTAGCAAAGCGCTTTGTTCAGCATATAATATACCTCATTCATGCGCAGTTCCTTTTTGAACTCGCTGATGGTGGTATTTTCATCGATAACAATCATTTCGATGCCGGCCATTTCTGCAAAGTCTCCCCAGTCTTCTACTGTAAGGTCGTAGGAGAAGCTGGTGTGGTGTGTACCACCTGCCAAAATCCATGCGGCTGCACCTACTTCGAGGTTAGGCATCGGAATCCATAATGCACTTGCAACAGGAAGTTTCGGAAGCGGTTTACTCTTGATGCATTCCACTTTGTTTACGATGAGGCGGAAGCGGTTGCCCAAGTCTACGATAGTTGCGGCTACGCCTTTGCCTTGTTTGCTGGTGAATACGAGGCGTGCTGTTTCGCTGTCGATACCAATGCTCAAACGGTGTACTTCCAGTTTGGGCTTCTGTTCAGCTATCAACGGACAGACTTCCAGCATGTGAGCTTGCAGAATGGCGCTCTTTTCACCGTCGAAGTTCAGCGTGTAATCTTCAAGGAAAGAACATCCGTTGGGCATGCCCTGGCTCATGAACCAAGTAGTGCGGTAGAGTGCGGCAGTTTTCCAGTCGCCTTCTGCTCCGAAGCCATAGCCTTCTGCCATCAGTCGCTGAGATGCCAGACCGGGGATTTGGTCAAAGTCGCCCAAGTCGTTGAAGTTGGTGGTGAAGCCTTTAGCGCCGGTGTCTTTCAGCACGCGACGGATAGCAATTTCTGCTTTTGCAGAGTTCCATACTTTGGTATAGGCCTCTGTTCCCTCTTTTTCGAGTGCGGCATCATGGTCGTAGAGTTTGAAGTATTCGGCTACGAGAGCTTTCACATCAGCATCGTCAACTGCGTTATAGTAAGTCATGACGTCGTTGATGGGGTAGTAGTCCACATGGTAGCCCAATACTTGTTCGGCGCTGACCTTGTCACCGTCTGTTACGGCTACGTTGTTCATCTGGTCGCCGAAACGGATGATGAGCATATCTTGTGCGTCGGCCCATGCGGCAGCTACACGCATCCATGAAGCAATCTGCTTTTGTGCTTTTTCATCTTGCCAGTGTCCTACAACTACTTTGCGGTTCTTGCGCATGCGGGTAACGATGTGTCCGAACTCGCGATCGCCATGAGCGGACTGGTTCAGGTTCATGAAGTCCATGTCCATTGTGTCCCAGGGAATCTCTTTGTTGAATTGTGTGTGGAAATGCAGCAACGGCTTTTTCAGTTCTTGCAGGCCATGAATCCACATTTTGGCAGGAGAGAAAGTGTGCATCCAAGTGATGACACCGATACATTTTTCATCGTTGTTGGCAGCTTTGAAAGCGGCGGTTACTTCTTTGGAAGAGTTGACAGTGCCTTTATATACAACTTTTACAGGCAGACGGCCGGAGTCATTCAGACCCTTTACCATTTCGTTGCTGTGTGCGTCTACTGCGACAACTGCGTCACCTCCGTACAGAAGCTGTGCTCCTGTTACGAACCATACTTCATATTGATCAAATGCATTCATACTGTTCTTCGTTTTAATTGTTTATATTTTATAATCTTATACTTTATGCTTGATTTTACTTCTGCCCATAATAAGCATTCGGACCATGTTTACGGCTGAAATGCTTTTCTATAAGCAGCGGGTTCATCGTCAGTTGCGGATTAACCGCATAGGCTATTGAAGCCATTTTGGCTACCTGCTCCATTACTACGGCATTGTGCACTGCATCGTGTGCATCTTTTCCCCAAGAGAAAGGACCATGATTCTTAACCAATACTCCGGGCGTATGAACCGGGTTCAATCCTTCAAAACGCTTCACGATGACATTGCCTGTCTCCAGCTCATAAGCTCCTTTTACCTCTTCTTCTGTCATATCGGTAGTGCAGGGAATGGCATCATGGAAATAGTCGGCATGGGTAGTTCCTATATTGGGGATGTCACAACCGGCTTGCGCCCATGCAGTGGCATACGTGGAATGTGTATGAACCACACCGCCGATTTCCGGAAACGCTTTGTAAAGCACTAAGTGGGTAGGAGTGTCGGAAGAGGGCTTCAAACTGCCTTCTACAACATTGCCGTCAAGGTCGACCACAACCATGTCTTCCGCTTTCATATCATCATAGCTAACTCCACTGGGCTTGATAACAACCAATCCCGTTGCCCGGTCAATGGCCGATACATTTCCCCATGTGAAGATGACGAGTCCATGCTTCACCAAATCAAGGTTGGCACGAAATACCTTTTCTTTCAGTTCTTCTAACATAATGTTTAATGGATTAATGTGCTAATATGGGCACATCAGCATGTTATTAAATTTTAAATTTAGGTGCTTTGCGATACGCCTTTTCATTGAATTTGTAGAGGGCGGCACCGCGTTTGGAACTTGTTTTATCGATTTTATCCGTTTTTTCTATGTAATCCATTTCGGCTATCCTTTTGCGGAAGTTCCGTTTGTCGATGTTTTCACCGTAAATGGCCTCGTATAGGCTCTGCAGTTGTGAGAGCGTAAACAGCTGGGGTAACAGGTTAAAACCGATAGGCTCAGTAGTCGTTTTTTGCTGCATCAATGCACGCGCTTTCTCCACCATTGCAGAATGGTCGAAGACTAGTGGGGGCAACTCATTGATATTTACCCAAAAAGCATTGTGCTGCTGTACCAGATCCCTGTCGTATTCATTGATGTTGACCAACGCATAGTAGGCAATGGAGATAACCCGTTCGCCCGGATCGCGGTCGATAGCTCCGAAAGAGCCGACCTGTTCCATATACACGTTGTCCAGTCCGGTCAGTTCTGCGAGAACCCTCTTGGCTGCATCGTCTACGCTTTCGCTTTCTTGAACAAATCCGCCCATTAGCGACCAGTTGCCCATTGCAGGCTCGAAGTTTCTTTTCAGCAACAACAGATTTAATTCACCTTCATTAAAGCCGAAAATGATGCAGTCGATACCTACATAGAATTTGGGATTGGAACTGTAGTAACTACTCATGTTTTTTGTTTTTATAATTGGAGGATTTTAGTTTGATGTACATGAAAAAAGTTTTTCATACGTATCAAAAATATTTTTCATGTACATCAAAAAAGTTTTTCACTATGCCCGGATTCTTACCAGAAATACCAGTAGAAAGCTGCGGTAATAGCCAGGATAATTACCGTATGGATAATATCCCAGTGGTTCCAGCTGGCACGTGTGGCAGCTTTTTGCTCAGGCGTAGATGTGCCGAATACCAAACCTTGTATCTTTTCGGCACTTGGGGCTTCGGTCATCAGGCTGACTACTATTACTACTACAATACAGAATAGGAACATCCAGCCGCAGAAGAATAACCAGTTCAGATCATAGAACAGATATTTAAACATTGAGCTGTCTGTAACCGCTGCATTGCTATAATATACTTTTGCGCCCAGACGGGTGAGACCGATGATCATACCGGCAATCAATCCCCACATACCACCTTTGGCGGAAGTGCGTTTCCAACAGATTCCCAATAGGAATGCAGCTGCGATACCGGGAGCCAATACAGATTGGACATCTTGCAGGTAAGTATAAAGAACATCACCCACACTACGCATGATAGGAATCCACAGGATACCCAGAATTACAATAACCACTGTTGCAATCTGTCCGATACCTACCAGTTTCTTTTCCGGAGTTTCCGGTTTGAAACGTTTGTAGAAGTCGATTGTGAAAAGCATGGCTGAAGAGTTGAACAGAGAAGCCAGTGAACTCATCAATGCAGCAAGAATACCGCAAACAACAAGGCCTTTTACTCCGGCAGGAAGAAGTTTGGCTACCAGTGTAGGGAAGGCGGCATCTGCGTTGGCAGTACCGTTGGCAAGCAGGGGAAGGAAACCTTCGCCACCGGCTCCGATATATTTCTGATGCAGGGCGAAAGCAATCATGCCCGGAATCAAGAACAGGAATACAGGCAACAGTTTCAGGTATGCACCGAAAATAGTACCGCGACGGGCTTCTTTTTCGTTTTTACCGGAAAGTACGCGTTGCACAATGAATTGGTCGGTACACCAGTACCAGAAACCGATAATGGCCGAACCAACCAGTGCACCCAGCCATGGGAAATTGGGATCATTGTTATTGCGGATAAGTTGGGTCATGGTGTCTCCATACTCATTGACTGTAACTGCACCGCATATGCTCATCATTTCATCCCAACCGCCCAATTCTTTAAAACCGAGGACAAGGATGATAAGCGAACCCAAAAGAAGGATAGGGGTTTGCAGTACCGAGGTATAAAGTACGGATTTCATTCCGCCGAATATTGTGTAAAGTGCTGTCAATACAACTAAACCGATTGCTGCAATCCAAAAGAAGTCTATTCCCCACAGTTCTTTGATACCAAACACCTGCTGGAATACAAGTCCACCGGCATATACGGTTACAGCTACTTTGGTCAGCACGTAGCTGATTAATGAAATGACAGAGAGAATAGTACGCGACTGCGGATTGTAACGGCGTTCCAGAAATTCGGGCATTGTGTATACCATGCTTCGTGAATAGAACGGCACGAATACCCATCCGAGAATCAAGATCATCCAACCTTGTATTTCCCAATGCGCCATTGCCATACCACTGGATGCACCGGCGCCGGCCAGTCCGATTAAGTGTTCCGAACCGATGTTGGATGCAAATATGGATGCACCTATGGCGAGCCATGTGGCATCACGTCCACCTAAAAAATAATCAGCCGAATCATTCTGCTTTTGTTTGACTACCCAAACAATAATACCTATCAGAGCCAGGAAGAAAATTCCAATGACTACCCAATCTAATGTTCCCACGATAATAATGATTTAAAAGTTATTATTTATTTTTCTACTGAGAATTTGAAAATACATTCGCTGTTGTAAGTCTGTCCCGGTTCCAGAATAACAGAAGGCCATTGCGGCTTATTGGGGCTGTCTGGATAATGTTGAGTTTCCAGACATACGGAAGCGCGTTGGTTGTAGACGATCCCTTTCTTTCCTTTTACAGTTCCGTCCAGGAAATTACCTGTATATACTTGGATACCCGGTTCGTCAGTGTATACTTCTAAGCTGATACCGCTTTCGGGAGAGGTGAGTTTGGCGGCAAGTTGTTTGACATCGCCATTGGTGTTCAATACCCAGTTATGGTCGTACCCGTTACCATATTTCAATTGTATGAAATCAAAGTTGGTAATGTCCCGGCCTACGGCTTTGGGGGTAGTAAAATCCATGGGAGTATCTTTTACCGGTACAATTTCTCCAGTAGTCATATAAGTCCGGTCTACGGGAGTGTAATTATCGGCATTGACATATAATATGTGGTCTGTGGCTGCTTTAGACGGATTGCCGGATAGGTTGAAGTAGGAATGGTTGGTCATGTTGATAACCGTTTTCTTATCGGTAGTTGCGCTATATTTGATATCTATGGCGTTGTCGTCCGTCAGCTTGAAAAGGACTTTGGCAGTTAAGTTGCCCGGAAAGTTTGCGTCTCCGTCCGGAGAGAAGCGAGTCAGCTCCAAAGTGGTTTCATCAATGGGGTTGGCTTCATACACCTGATATTGCCATCCTTTAGGACCGCCATGCAGGCAATGCCCGAAATTATTCTTCGGCAATTGGATCGTATCGCCGTCCAATACCATTTTGCCCTGGTTGATTCTGTTGGCGTAACGTCCGATAGATGCACCGAAATCGCTTGGAACGTTTATGTAGTCGGCTATACTGTCGAAGCCAAGGACAACATCTTTCATTTCTCCGTTTTTGTCAGGTACCATAATAGATACGATACGTCCACCGAAGTTGGTGATGCATACTTCCATGCCCGCTTTATTCTTTAATGTGTAAAGACCTGTCTGGGCATCGTTCACTACAGTTTGAAATTTTGTCGGGTTAAGACCGGAAAGAGTAAGTTCCGTTTGACTTTTCTGAGCGCAGGAAGCTAACATTAATGTAGCTATTCCGGCAATAAGAATGTGATTCTTCATGGTGTTATTTAATTTGAAAATTAGATTCTTATCTTATTTCGGGTGTAAAAGTAACACTTTTATTTGGTGTAATATATACACTTTTGTATGTTATGTAACATAAAAGAAAAAAAACAGCTTTGAAATTGGTGTATCTCAAAGCTGTTTCAATGTGTGAAAGAACACTTATTTTACTTTTTTACCCCAATATGTCTTATGGTTACTTCCGTAAGCGGCATAGACAATGGTAGGTGTTCTGGGACTGGCTTCCCAGTCAACTTCCCGTTGCAGGTAAAGGTCTATTCCATTTGCTGTCAAAATTTGCTGTTCTGCATCATAGCTCCATGTGCCGCCTTTCCATGTTCCTTCGGTAATGGTGTGGTCGGCGGCCAGCGTCATGGTTGCAGATTCTTTTTGAACTCCGTAAGAGTAGGACAAGTCTATGTGTTCCCAGTTTCCTATGAGCTCTTCTTCGGTAATGGCTACTTGGGGTACGGCTCCGTAGCGTTCGGGCATAACCAAAGGCCAACCGTCTTTGGTCCAACGGATGCTGCGTACATGTCCTAGCATAATAGCGTTGTCCACGCTTTTGGGAAGACGTGCTTGTGAAGCGTAATACCAATTACCTTTGCCGTCGTTGAAGATGGTGCAATGTGAGAAGCCTACCCAGCCGTTGCTCTTGCCGAACTTGTACGGGTGTGTTACCACCGGCAGCATTTCCGCTCCTTCGGTGACATTGGCGCCGTCGATGCCGATATAAGGGCCGGTGATGCTCTTGGAACGGCATACGCGTGTATTGTAAGGTATGTCCAGTGCATCGTATGCTACGAACAGATAGTAGTAGCCTGTCTCGGCATTGTAGATGATTTCAGGGCCTTCGCTGGCTTGCCAACGGTTGTTGATGTCGCGGGTGGCTATCAGCTGTCCGTATTCCGCCGGAGCACTTCCTTCTGCCCAGGGTACACCTAAGTCTTGTTTAGGCATTCCTGTTTCGACATTCAACTCCATAGCAACGATGCCGCTATGCCATGAACCGTATATCAGCCAGTGGGTATTTTCAGGAGTAATGATGTAAGAGGGGTCGATGGCATTCCATTTGTAATAACAGTTGTCGTATTGGGTGCTGGGTATGTTGAAGTTCAATCCCTTGTCCGATGCGTTGGTCACTACATATCCTTTGTCCACCCAATCGCTGTTGTTGGCAGGGTTGCTGTTCTCCATCATGCCGATAAAGGCACGTTCACTCCAGGCGGTTGCTCCGGTTCCGCCGTCCAGATAGCCGGGTACTACGATGGAGTAGTACATGCGATACAGTCCGTTTTTAACTTTCTGCACATTTGGCGCCCAGTATCCGAAGTCACTTTCTGCGGCAGCGCTTGCTTCCAATCCCATTGCTTTGCGTATCTCATTTAACTTCGGCATCACCCAGTCGGGAAGCTTCGGCATGGTTCCGCCCAGGTATTCCCAATTCACGAGGTCTTTGGAGCGTCTGGCGTGAAAGTGCCCATGTCCTGTATGTGCATTGCCGTAGGAGGCATCTGTCTGATACATATAGTAGTATCCGTCTTCGGCAAGCACTACGCTGGGATCGTGCACGTTTGCCAAGTTCCATTGAGTACGGTTGGACCAGCTTGCAATGCTCGCATAATTATCTTCGTATTCCGGAGCTACATAGTTCTTTAATTGTTCATTAATGTCTGTGATTTCTATGGTCGACGTGAATATTTCCGAGTAAGTGTAGCGGCTGTTGCCATACACGTATGCGCGTATGTAGTAAGGGGTATTGATTTTCAATCCGGAGAGGGTAGCACTGAAATTCTCATCCGCTTCCACCACCATGTCTTTGATAGTAGGATTTGAGACATTTACACTATAGCAGAATCCCTTCTTGACTACGCTGCTCAGATTGCCGGTGATTGATGATTTAACGCTCAGGGAGGTGCCCGTTGCAGTTGCTTCGGGAGTGGCTAAAACTACATCGCTGTTTCTGTTGTATTCGATGTTGTCAAGCCCATCGGAACAAGCTGTAAAAACGAATACTGTCAGTAGGGATAGTAAGAAAAATGTTGTTTTTTTCATTTGGGTAAGTTTTTAAGATCCATATCGTTCCGTTGATAAAAAGAAACGATATGGATGATAAAGAATTTAATAGTTATTCTTAATTATTGAAGACGAGATGGCAACCGTCAACGGTTAGTGCGAAGTTCAAGTCATTTGCATCTATGGTGTTGATACCCCAATAGCATTGGGTGGAGATTGCATCATCGGTTCCTTGCATCACTGCTTGAACATCGGCGGTACCATCACCGCAATTAGTCACGTAGACCGTAACTTTGGCTCCATTCATACCAGCAAGCCAAGTGGCCCAGTCGCCTTGTGTTCCGTTAGGAGTGCAGGCGCCATATCCAGTGCCCCAGCCATAATTATCGGCGCGAACCACTGCATATTCGGTAAGATCGGCTTTACGGAGAATCACAACAAAGTTGTTCCAATTATCACTCAGACTGCTGTAGTTGGTGAAAGTGATAGACTTTGTTTGACCTGCAGGTACATTGAAATCATCCGAGTGGGCACCCCAGAAAGCTGTTGAGTTATCTTCGGTTCCTATCATGTCGGTACTGTTCTTCACGACAGTCGCTTCGGAGACGGTGACATTTACCGTTGCGGTGATGTTTTCTCCGGCGGTAATGGTAACCGGTTGCGAACCGGCCTTTGCCGGAATGGCAGAGAAGCTGAGTTTCGCGTTGTCAATGACTACCGAACTTCCGTCGGAGTAGGTTCCCGTAACTACCATACCTGTTGGATCGAAAGGCATCGTGCAACTCTTGGCATCTTCCGAGGTATAGTAATAGGGCTTTGTGCGCGAGGGTGCAGTGGTTATTGAAATAGATTGAAGTACTCCCACAACCTTAAAAGACGCGTTAGCCACAATCGGTTTGTCGCAGTTTTCGCCCTTGAAGGTTTTGTTGTAGACAGCTACAAGAGTCTTATCTCCTGTTTGATTTATATCTGGGATGGCTGAGAATGAGAGTTCGGAAGCCGTTACGGTTTTAGTCACTCCCTCTTCAAAGGTTACAATGGCAGAGATGTTAGTCATGGCCTCTTCAAGCGAAGTACCCAAAGATATCTGTGCGGGTACATTCTGCAATACCATTGATACCGGATTTTTGTCTGCGGCAGATGTAAGCCCACCGACAGGAACGATGTTGGTTTGCAGGAAGTCGATGTAAGAGCCTTCGGGGACTAAGAAGCAGCGAATGTTGGTGTTGCTTGCATCTACATTCAGGTTGGGTTCTTTATTCGGTTGTGCATAGGTCTTAGTAGCCACACCGTTGGTCATCTTGACGGTGAAAGCATTTTCGCTGGTGCGGTCTACGGTGAGCGTCACTTTGCCACCCAACTTTTGTACGTTCTCGTCTTTGTTATCAACGGGATCAAGAAGCAAGGTGCCCGATATGTACTGGAAGTCAATATGATCGCCCCACTGAGAGTTATAAGTTTCAGGGTTACCTGTAACATCAAAGCGGATAGCTCCATATTCGGTATATCCCTCACCGCCACGTTCCACATCATTGGTGATGATAAGGGCAAAGTTCTTATAATATGTGTTATCGGCAGGGTTGATGTTAAGATTGAACACCGCGTTCCATTTCTCGCCGTCAGGTATCACATAATACTTGGAAAAGGCAGCCCAGAAACCGGAGGTGAAATCCGTATTCCCGATGGTGTACACATCTTCCTGCATACCTTCGAGTACTTCATCTTCCGGTTCTTTCTTGGAGTCTTCTATTTCCTGTATTTTATCGGAAATCCATTCGGGAGCATTTACGTCATAGAGTTCGCCTCCTTCGCAGCTTGCCAAGGCCAGCATCCACAAGGCTGCTGCACAGCAGAAGAATGTTATTTTATAGAAATGTTTCATTTTCTTTATTTTTTAATAGGTAATGGTTTGAAACGTTCCCCGCCCTGCTCCGGTTGAGGCCGTAGGGCTGAGGGGAGTGTGTTTCTAAGTTTATTTACTTGCTTAACTCTACGACCGGACGTACTTTCCATCCGTTTTCCCGGAAGTAAGTGGAATTATCTGTACTGTGATTGGCAGAGTTTCCTGTCAGGTTCGGGTTGTTGTTCATCAACTGTTGTACGATAGGCAGGAACTCATGTCCCGGTCTGTAAGTATCGAAAGTACTCTTCAGTTCGGAGTCGCTTGCTATATCGCTGTACTTCACAGGATCCTTTACTCCATTTATGGAGCGGCGCACTGTGCCATGTTCTTTTAGTTGTTGCAGGCGTCCGCTGTCATAGAAGAATCCCCAGCGGATGAGGTCGAAGCCTCGTCCGAATTCGCATCCGAATTCCTTAGGACGTTCCACATTGGCTATCTGTTCAAAGAGTTTGTCGGCAGAATTAAAGTCTTCAAGTTCCAGATCTGCCAGATTAGCGCGGTTACGCACTTCATTGATCCAATCGATAGCCTGCTGTGTGGGACCGTTGACTTCGTTCTCGCACTCGGCAGCGCGTAGCAGTACATCGGAATAGCGCATCAGCCGCAGGTTGATACCATCGTGCAAGCCCGTAACCACAGTGCTATACAATCCGGTACGGAGATTCGTGAATTTGGCAATCGGCAGACCTCCGAAAGTATTGTTGGTTACGATATTATCAGTGGATTTAAGTGTATTTGTATAAGCCACATTGCCATACTCGAAGTTCTCCCAATCGGTTTCATAGGTACCAATGGTCCAATAGAGTCTGGGGTCGAGTTTTCCACCGGTGGTACGCTCTTCTTTAAAAAGCTGGTAGAGCCAGGGCGAAGCCGAGATGTCGGCCCATCCGCCGTAGACACCCGGAGCGAAGTTGCTCTCGACGGCCGAGCCTTGTGTGGCATTGGGGCTTGTGTTTACCGGTGTCCATTCGTCGTCGGTGCCTTGTGCTCCATAGTCGAGGAACTGTACTTCGAAGAGGCTCTCTGCGTTGTTCTCGTATGCCGAACCTTCGCGGAAGTTATCTCCGTAGTTGTCCATCAGTTTATAAGTGCCATACTTTTTGCCGATGATGTCTTTCAATACCGGAAGTGCTTCGCTGTATTTTTGACGCATCATGAGGGCGCGGGCATAATAGCCGGCCGCAGCACCGCAGGTGGCACGTCCGCCGCTCCATTCACTGCCTTCATCGCGGGAGGGAAGCAATCCCATTGCTTCCTGAAAGTCTTTCTCCACTTGGTCGAGCACTGCATCGTAGGTGCTGTTGGCGCCATAAAGTCCGTTCAACGAAGAGTAGGTGGCATAATCCGTAATGAGAGGCGGATTCTGATAATAGCCCACTAAGTTGTAGTAGGATAGAGCGCGAAGGAAAAGCGCCTGTCCTTTGATGCGTTTCATTTTTTCGGTAAGCTGGCTGTTATCTTCACCGCAACGTGAAATGGTGAAGTTGCACACATTGATGGTATAGTACCACTCACGCCAGGGCCACCATGTGATGTCCGAAGTGACTTCAGCATTAAGATCATCAAAAGGCAGATACCACACTTGTGAAGAGTTCCAGGCTTCATCGCCACGACACACATCGATGGTGTAGCCTACACGAGCATAAGAACCTTCCATGCGGATGTGGTTGTAGGCGGCAATCACACATTCCTCCAAGTCGTCAGCATTAAAGCCGAATGTACTTGAGGTTTGCTGGTTGGGATTCAACAGTTCCAATCTGTCGTTGCAAGAAGTCAGCACGCCAAATCCCAAAATGAGAGCAAGTGAATATTTATTTAGTTTCATAAGATATGTTTTTAATTTAGGTACTAGAAAGTAACGATTAGAATGTAAAATGAACGCCACACATGAAAGTACGTGCAGTAGGATAAGAACAGAAATTGTATCCCGGAGTGAAAGTTCCTCCTGCGTAATCCACATTGTAACCATGATAGCCGGTGAATGTGTGGAGATTCTGTGCCGATACGTAGAAACGTACATCGGATACATATTTACCGAACCACTTATCCGGGAAGTTGTAGCCCAATTCTACATTGGCTATTTTCCAGTAGGCTGCATTCTGAATCTTGCGTGAACTGAAGAGGTCGTTCCAACCCAAGCTGGCACTGTTGGTGACATAGGTGCGTGGCACGTTGGAAAGGTAAGTGCTGCCGTCTTCGCTAAAGCGGTTGGCTTCGAGCATACCCACTTCTTTGTTTCCCCAGCCATAGCAAGAGTTGAGTGAGTTGTAGATGTCGTCGCTAACGTGATAGTTCAGTGCGCCGAACGTTGCGATGCTCAGGTCAAAGCGTTTGTATTCAAAACGGGCATTAAGGCCGAAATTGATTTTTGGCATGCCGCTGCCCAATACCACTTGATCTTCGGAGTCTACTTTACCGTCATTGTTTACATCTTTATAGAGGCAGTCACCAATTTGGGCGCCTTCTTGTGTGGCGTGGTTGTCAAGATCTTCTTGTGTGCGGGCGATACCTTCATAAACCCAACCGTAAAACTGACCGATTTCTTGGCCTACTTTAGTGATGTAAGAACCTGAGATATAAGAATCGGTACCGAAACCTAATGAGGTTACGCGGTTGCGTAATGTGCTAAGGTTGGCCGATACTTCATATTTGAAGTCATGGTCGCGGTTGCGATAGGTAGCGGAGAACTCAAAACCGGAGTTGTTCATCGAAGCGGCATTCATCGTTACGGTGGTGTTGGACACTCCGGCTTGTTCCGGAACAGGAACAGCATACAGCAGGTCTTCACTGGTATTCTTGTACCACTCAGCTGTAAACTCCAAACGATTGCGGAACAAAGCAAGATCGATACCCACATTGTAGGTCTTCTTTTTCTCCCATGCAAGGTTATTGTCCACGAAAGTGGAAACGGCAGAACCGGTCACTACGTTACCGTTGAAATTGTAAGTCATATTATTGCGTGACATGACGGCCTGATACATGTATTCACCGATGTTCTCATTACCAAGCTCGCCATAGCTTGCACGAACTTTGAACATGTTCACGACGTCCGGATTGAAAGGGAAGAAGTTTTCTTTGTCAAAGCGCCAGCCCACAGAGACGGAAGGGAAAGTTCCCCAACGGATACTTCTGGTCAGGCGTGAGCTGCCATCCCGGCGTACTGTTGCCGATAATAAATATCTGTCATCGTAGTTGTAATTGATACGACCGATGTAGGACAAGATAGCATGCTTGTATTCGTAACTTTCGGAATACGTGTTGGCGGCATTCTGAAGTTGTAGGAAATAAGGTTCGGTGAAGTTGATTCCCCATCCGGTCAGCAGGTCGGTGTTTTCTTCCTCGTAAGACTGGCCTGCCACTACGTTGATGTGGTGTTTGCCTATCGTACCATCGTAAGTAAGCACATTCTCTATCAAGGCGTCCGAATAAATACGGGAACCCTTGGTCAACCGTTCATTACTCTTGGATAGATAGACGCGGTTACTCTGCACCCATGCCGGAATCCAAGTGAAGTCCTTGCAGAAGGTTTTGCTGTAAGAGAGGTTTATTTTATAGTTGAGTTTGTGGTTTTTGCTGTTGAAGCCGAACATATTGAAGATGTCTACGTCTGCCGAGCCTGTTCCCACGAAACGGTCCACACGTGTGTTGCGTTGCAGCAGGTTGTTTACCAGTAATGGATTGGAAGCGGAGATATCACCATGTATGGTATCGTAGTATACGCCATAGCCGTAAGCGTCATAATTGAAGTTGTTGGCAATTCCCACCAAATTGTCGAGCACCCATGTTGAAGAATCGTATGCTTTGATGGTGGGCTGCATCAGTAAGGTTCCGCGCAGAATGTTGGTTACGTCGCCATACAGGCCTTGAACGTATTCGGAAGCATTGGACAGGCCCATGTTGTCTTGGTCGGAGTGGGAGTAAACAAGGCTGGTCTGGAACTTTATGAACTTGGTGTCCATACTGTTGTTGACACGTGCGGTGTAACGTTCGTAGTTAGGACCGGCACCTTCGAGTGTTCCTTTTTGGTTGAAATAGTCTAATGCTATATTATAGGTGTTGTGAGCACCACCTCCGGAAAGGTTTACATTATGGTTTTGACGGATACCCGTTTTGAATACTTCGTCGAACCAGTTGGTATTGGTGTCATCTTGGAAATGGTATTTCCCGGTTTCGCTGTTGAGCTTGTATCCCGATGGTAGCGGAGTGTTGGAGTTTGCACAAGCCTGACCGATGTATTGGCTGTATTGGTCGGCATCCATTACATCATAGACTCCCTTAGGAATATAATCCATACCGAAATATCCATTGTAGTCCACTTTCAGCGGTTGGTCTTTTTGTCCGCGTTTGGTGGTGATGATAATCACACCGTTGGCAGCACGTGAACCGTAGATGGCGGCAGCCGAAGCATCCTTCAATACCTGGATGGTTTCAATATCGTTGGAAGAGAAATCGCGGATGGAAGTTCCCATGGGAACGCCGTCGATGACATAGAGGGGAGAAGTACTGCCGAAAGATCCTACACCGCGAATACGTACGGTAGGATCGGCACCCGGCTGTCCGTCGGAGGTGACTTGCACGCCGGAAACCTTGCCTTCAAGCATGGTGGAGATGTTGGAGTTTGATGTCTGTTTCAAAGCTTCCGCATCTACTACGGCAACAGAACCGGTTAAGTCGGATTTCTTTTGTGTACCATAACCTACAACAACCACTTGTTCCAGCATCTGGTCATCAGCCTGTAATTGTATGGTATCAATAATGGCGCGGTTGCGAACTGCTACTTCGCGTTCCTTGAAACCCACATAGCTTATCAAAAGGATAGCGTTTCCGGGAACTTCCAACTGGAAGTTTCCATCCAGGTCGGTAATGGTTCCGCCTTGTCCGCCTTTAACTCTGACGGTAGCTCCTGGCATAGGTTCACCTTGTTCGTCGACAATTTGGCCACGAACCTTGATAGTCGGAGATTGTGTCACAGTAGCCATGGCAGGTGTAGGATACACCGTCATACCGCTAAAGGCACACAGACCAAGCATTACGGAAAGAAATAAATGTTTCCTCATTTTTAAAAGAATTAAGATTATTAAATTAATAGATTAGATCACCGTTAACTATATTATAATATTATATTGGTCAATATACGATCCTATATCGACCGTCGGGAGAGTCAGGTAACAGACTTCACAAAACTGGGGGAGGTTGAATTTAGCCAATGCCATCTACGATGGACAGCCGTTCTCTTGTCGTTCTTCATATTATTAATATTAAAATTAGATTTCCAATCATTGCTTTTCCTTGAGGGATTTCCTGAAGAAATAAGCAATGATTGTATGGCAAAAGTAGGGCTTATGGTGTAAATAGGGGTGGACAAATGGGTTTTAGAGGTGGATAAACGAATTTTAAGTGTAGAGAATACAGCTTATTATGTAGATTTATTGTTTTTTGCCGTAAGTAAGGGTTATTCTTCCTCATTAAGCAGTGAACTTGGCGTCGTATTGAAGTATTTGGTGAAGCATCTCGTGAAGTATTTAGGGTCATTAAATCCTACTTCATAGGCAATTTCCGCAATGTTCATGCTTTTATTTTCCCGGTTTTTCAGTAATAGTTCGCGGGCAATGTTCAGGCGGTAGTTGCGTATGAATTGTCCGGCAGACTGCCCGACAAGACTTTGTAGCTTTTTGTTCAACAGGCTTTTGCTCACACCTGCCGCTTCGCAGAAATCGCTCACCTCGAAATAGGAATTTTTGTAGTTCTCCTTAATGACATCCATGATGCGGTTGAGGAACTTCTTGTCGCCCGATTCCTCTTCCATATTCAAGGCATCCACATCCATGGCTATGGCAAACTTCTTTTGATAACGTTTACGGTTCTCAAGGATATTTTCGATGCGGGTAAGCAGTAATGTCTCGTCAAAAGGTTTCAGTAAATATTCGTCAACTCCTATGCGGTAGCTTTCCAGGCGTGATTCCTGCGATGTCTTGGCTGTCAGCATAAGGAAAGGGATATGGGAGATAGCGAAATTCTCTTTTACCCGGCGGGACAGTTCAATGCCGTCCATTACGGGCATCATCAGGTCGCTGATGATAAAGTCTACCGAATGTGAGTTTAATATGTTCAAGGCTTCTGCTCCATGGGCAGCTTCGAATACATTGTATTTATCCCGTAGGATGGAACGGATATATCCACGCATATCCGCGTTGTCCTCGACCACCAGGATTGATAAACCTTTTCCGAAGGTATCGGATGGGGGTAGCGTATCGGAAGTCATAAGTTGCGGGGCGCTTTCGGCCAGTGTTTCCACCGTATTGCTTTCCGGTGTTATTGGTAGGAGGATGCGTAGTGAGCAGCCTGTCGTATGGTTGTTTTGCGCATGGATTTCACCTCCATGCATCTGTACAATGCGTTTACACAAGTAAAGTCCGATGCCGCTTCCGGCCTGTCCGTACATCGGATATTTGGTTTGTCCTTGCGACTGGTAGAAACGGTTGAATATTTTGATTGCGTCATCATCGGGAATACCGCTGCCTGTGTCGCTGACACAGATGTAAAGCATGGATTTGCGGTTATCGGCAGGAGGTAGCAGGGCTATGAACAGAGACACACTTCCGCCGTTGGGTGTAAATTTAATGGCATTGCTCAGCAGGTTCGTCAGCACTTTGTGCATCGCTTCTTCGTCGTAGGAGATTTCCGGTGAAGGCATCCGGAAATAACGTTTCACTGTGATGTCTCTTTCTTTGGCAAAGACTTCAAAAGGTATGATCAGTTCATTGGCAAATTTCAGAAAATTATTCCGGGATTTTACGATTTCCAGTTTGCCCGACTCCACTTTACGGAAGTCCATAAGCTGGTTGATAAGCGATAACAGGTATTTGGAATTGCGTTCCACGAAATGTAGCTGCTCGATGACTTGAGGGTTGTAGCTTAACTTTAATGCACGCTCTATCGGCCCTATGATCAGTGTGATTGGGGTGCGGAATTCGTGTGTGATATTGGTGAAGAATGCTATCTTGTCCAAGGTCAGCTCTTGTATCTTACGTGTCATTTTGGTAAGCTGCGCTTTCTGCCGGGTAATTTTCTCGTTTTGTTGCTTCAACATCCGGTTCTGACGGGACAACTCTTCGGTCTGTTCTTCCAGTAGTTGTTTCTGCTTTTTCAGTTCATGGGTGCGTTGTTCCACCTTTTGGTGTAATCTTGCTTTTTGCTCTTTCAGGCTTCGTATGCGCCATTGGTAGAATTGCCATGTAGCGAATGTGGCAAGGATTATTACAAGCAGTATAAACCAGGTTGTCTTGTAAAAATAGGGCTGGATTGTTATTTCCAGTTCCGTTATATTATCCTCTCCGGTTGGGGTGTAGGGCGTGTACTTCACTTGCAGCGTATAGTTTCCCGGAGACAGATTGGTGTAAGTAGCAAAACGCCGGCTGGCAGGCACGTGTATCCAACGGTTGTCAAAACCCAGTAGGCGGTAACTGTAAGTGGCGGTATTGTCGGACTCGTAGTTGAGTGCGGAAAATTCCAGTGAAAAAGATTTTTCACGTTCGTGGATGCGGATAGCCTTACTGACGGCAATATCGAGCGGCAAGTATTCGTTGCCGGGGAATATTTCCTCGTTTCCTACTTTCAAACGGGTGAACCGTACTTTGGAAGACTGGGTTGTAAGGGCAGGCAGGTTGCAATCTATGGCAACCAGTCCGGATACGGTGCCGAGGTAGAGCTTGCTGTATTGTGAACGGTGAGCAGCATTCCAGTAAAACTGGGTATCGGCAAGACCGTCTTGCCGGTTGTAGTTGATAAAGTGGTTTTCTGTGGGTTGGAAGCGCGACAGCCCATTGTTGGTCGCTATCCAGATACATCCTTTATCATCTTCCAGGATACTGCGGATACTGTTGTCTGGCAGACCATGAAGGGAGTTGTAACAGACGAACTGTTCTTCTCCATCTTCGTTCTGCATACGTTTATAAATGCCATAACCGTTGCTGCCCAACCACAGTGTGCCGTCTTGAGTTTCGTAAAAGCAACATATCTTTTCTATCAGTCCGGAAGACGGATCATCCAGTTTGTACTTCAGATGACGGTAACGGAATGTTCCCTCAGGCGATGAGACGGAGCGGGAGTGCAGGTCGATGATATAAACGCCGTCCAGACATCCCATCCATAATTGCCCGTCTTTGTCTATGATAGAGCCGATGCAACCTCGTATGTCCTCGGCAGCACGCTTGGCAAATGGTGAACAAAGCTGTTTATGCGCCAGGTCATAGAAAAATAATCCCTGGTTTGCTCCGATCCACATACCGTTGTTTATGGAGTCGTAGACCAGTGCTCCGATAAAGTCTATGGGATAGTTGTCTTTATTTTGGGCTGTGATTGCTTCTATTCTGTGCTGTGGGTTTTGCGGGTTGATAAGGTTGATGCCGCCGCCCCATGTACCAATCCACAATCTTCCTTGCCCGTCGGCGGTGATGGCGCTGACAGAGTTGTGGGTAAGAGTGCCGCTTTCGTATGTATAATGGATGAAGCTGTCGCTTCCTACCGCCTTTTTATTCAGCCCCCCTTCTACGGTGCCTACCCATAAGTTTCCGCTATGATCTTCGTAAACGGCGTTCACCGGATTGTGGGAGATTGTTTGGAGATTCTTGTTATCATGCTGATAGTTCTGTATGGACAGACGCTTGGCGGTCATTTTATTGATGCCGCCACTTTCGGTCCCCACCCAGATATGCTGCCCTTCTACGGTGATGCAGTTGATGAAATTGCTGTTCAGTAGCTTACTGCCGGTGTTGGATGCCTGATCGCTTATGCGTTCAAAGTTGTCCTTTATGGGATTGTATATGTTGATGCCTTTCAGGCTGGCAACCAGTAATTGTTTGTCGTTGGTTATGGCGAGACAGGTCAGGAAATTTTGTGAGAGGGAATGCGGATTGTCGGAGGCATGCACATATTGCTTCACTATACCTTCATTTTTATTATATCGGTACAGGCCTTTGTCGGTGGCGATCCATACTTCATTCTCTTTGGCTATGAAGTCTGTAAAATATAGATCCGGTGCAAAACTCAGGCAGTCGTCGATTAAGGTTTCCTCCAGTTTGCCTTGTGCAGTGATACCTACTTTGTATAGTGCACCATTGATGCCTATCCATACTTTTCCCTCATTTTCCACATCCTTAAAGACGATATCGTACCGGTAAGGATTGGGAACCTCCAGTGAATGAATACTTTCTATATCTCCATTGGTGCGGAAAGCAATACGGTGCAGGCTATTGCCGCAATACAGCCAAATACATCCGTTGGCATCTTGTGTAACCATGAATGCCGGTTGCTTAATGAGTGTCTCCAGCTTCTTTCGGGGATCATGAGGCAGTACGGACTGCATGGTTGTCAGGTCGATAATATCCGTTCCCCCTTCCGATACAACCCAAAGCCGCTGAAAGTTGTCTTCGTGGACTTTGCGTATGAAGTTGCTCTTGAGCCGGCAATGTGGGGTAGCCGGAGTGAAGTTGACGAATTCATAACCGTCGTATCGGGATAGTCCGCCTCCCGACATGGAAATCCAAAGGAAGCCTTGCCGGTCTTTGTAGATATCATCGACAAAATTATTGGGAAGCCCTTCATTCATGGTTATGTAGATTGTGTTATACCGGTTGGTAAAAGACTCCTGAGCCCACAAAAAAGCGGGGCTTGCCAAAGCGATATATAATATAATAATGTGGAAAAACTTATGCATTGTTTTATCATTTGGTATTAGCACAAGCAAAGTTAATGGATTACTTGTGATGACAATAAAAAGTCTGCGGTCTTTTTTGTGAAGTTGGAAGATTGTCCACCTTAAAAGGTCATATATCCACCTCTACTGCTTTGGGCATGGCGTACATTTGCATTGTATTTTTAATTTGCTGATATTATGAGAAAAATGTTATGTGTGGCCGTCACGTCCATGGGAATTCTGTTTGCCGGTTGCAATTCTCCGGTTTTTACTCCCATAGCTTCGCCTAATCCCTGGCAGGATGACTACTCTTTTTTGTCCTCTATGGACAACTATCGCTCGTGGGGAACTTACAATGTACATGATCCGTCTTGCCGTAAATTGGGCGACTATTATTATATGTATTCCACCGATGCCATTTTGGGTGAGAACCGTCAAGAAGCCGAAGAAAAAAATGTTCCGTTGGGATACATACAAGTACGCCGTTCCAAGGACCTTGTCAAATGGGAGTTTGTCGGCTGGGCTTTTCCGGAAATACCGCAGGAAGCTGTGGAGTGGGTACGTTCACATGCCGGAGGTGAGGGAGCAACGAACATCTGGGCTCCTTATATAATCCCTTTCGGTGATAAATACAGACTCTACTATTGTGTATCGGCTTTTGGCCGCAAGACATCGTATATAGGTATGGCAGAGGCTGCATCGCCCGAAGGCCCTTGGACACAACGAGGTTGTGTTGTCAAGACCAATGAGGCTTCGGTAATGAATGCAATTGATCCGAGCGTCATGGCCGATCCTGTCACCGGAAAGTGGTGGATGCATTATGGATCATTCTTTGGAGGATTGTACTGCGTAGAGTTGGATCCGGAAACCGGACTTCCCGCCGAGGAGGGAGATCAGGGGCATCTCACCGCACGCCGCGCCAATTATCAGAAAGATAATCTGGAAGCTCCCGAGATTATTTACAATCCTGATCTGAAACAGTATTATTTGTTTGTTTCATACGATCCGCTGATGACCACCTATAACGTGCGGGTAGGGCGTTCGGACAAAGCGGAAGGCCCGTTTGTTGATTTCTCCGGCGTGGAACTGAAAGACACTACTAATAATTTTCCTATTCTGACAGCTCCATACCGCTTTCATAATCATCCGGGTTGGGCAGGGACTGCACACTGCAGTGTATTCACCTCGGATGAAGGGCAATACTTTATGGCACATCAGGGACGCCTGTCACCCCATAACCAAATGATGGATCTTCATCTGAGGCAGGTCTTTTTTACGCCCGACGGATGGCCGGTGGTGTCGCCCGAACGTTATACAGGCAGTGTTTCCCGTAAATTCTCGGCAGAAGATATGGCAGGAGAGTGGGAAGTTATACGCATACAGGAACCTGCGTATGAACGCCGTTTGCAGGCAGGCCAGATCCTATGGGGGGAGGGACAGCTCAAAGAAGAGGAGTGGAACGTGTCTCATTTGCTGTCCTTGGAGAAGAACGGACATTTAGGTGAGAATAAGGGTAACTGGGAATTTTTGGAAGCAAAGCAATTATTGTCCCTGACCCTGGAAGGTGAAATTATAAATAATCTGATTATATTTGCCGGACACGATTGGGAAAACGAAAAGGAAACCGTTCTTTTCACAGGACTGGACAGTCGTGGCAGGTCTATATGGGGAAAGCGAATTAAGTAATCATATATACATTTTATACCATGAAAAAATACAAAGGTTTATTGGCGGTGCTGGCTCTTGCGGCAGGTTCGGCACTGCAAGCACAAACAAATGAATTGGTGATACAAGCCGGGAAACCGGGAGCGGAAATTCAGCCTACTATGTACGGTTTGTTTTTCGAAGATATCAACTATGCTGCCGACGGCGGTCTGTATGCCGAACTTGTGAAGAATCGTTCTTTTGAGTTTCCGCAACATTTTATGGGGTGGAAGACATTCGGTAAGGTGTCCCTGAAAGATGACGGCCCTTTTGAAAGAAACCCGCATTATGTGCGTTTGGCGTATGCCGGACATCCGCATAAACAGACCGGACTGGACAATGAAGGATTTTTCGGTATCGGAATAAAAAAAGGCGCGGAGTATCGTTTCTCTGTATGGGCACGTGTGGCAGAGGGGGAAACACCCGCTAAAATCCGCGTGGAGCTGGCCGATACGAAATCTATGGGCGAACAGCAGGCTTTTGCAACTGCCGATGTAACGGTTGATTCAAGGGAATGGAAAAAATATCAGGTGGTACTAAAGCCGGAAATGACCAATCCGAAAGCTATTCTTCGTATTTTCCTTGCTTCCCGGCAAACGGTGGATTTGGAACATATTTCCCTTTTCCCGGTAGATACCTGGCAAGGACATGAAAACGGGCTTCGTAAAGATTTGGCGCAGGCATTGGCAGATATAAAGCCGGGGGTATTCCGTTTTCCCGGCGGATGTATTGTAGAAGGTACTGATATTGCATCACGCTACGACTGGAAAAAGTCGGTAGGTATGGTGGAGAACCGTCCGCTGAATGAGAATCGTTGGCAATATACTTTCCCGCATCGGTTCTTTCCCGATTATTACCAAAGTTATGGTTTGGGATTTTATGAGTTCTTCCAGCTTTCCGAAGAAATCGGTGCGGAACCGTTGCCAGTGTTGAGTTGCGGTTTGGCTTGTCAGTTCCAAAACCCGAATATGGATGCGCATGTGCCTCTTTGCGACCTGGATAGTTATATTCAGGATGCGCTCGATCTGATAGAATTTGCAAATGGTGCAGTTGATACTCCCTGGGGAAAGGTACGTGCCGATATGGGACATCCCGCACCGTTCAATCTGAAATTTATAGGTATAGGTAACGAGCAGTGGGGAAAGGAATATCCCGAACATCTGGAACCCTTTGTCAAAGCCATTCGCAAGAAATACCCCGACATAAAGATTGTGGGTAGTTCCGGCCCTGATTCGGAAGGTGAGCAGTTCGACTATCTTTGGCCGGAAATGAAAAGACTGAAAGCCGATTTGGTGGACGAACATTTCTATCGTCCCGAAGCATGGTTCCTAAGCCAGGGAGCGCGTTATGACAATTACGACCGTAAAGGCCCGAAAGTCTTTGCCGGAGAATATGCCTGTCATGGCAAAGGAAAGAAGTGGAACCATTTCCATGCTTCATTGCTTGAGGCGGCCTTTATGACCGGACTGGAACGGAATGCGGATGTTGTGCATATGGCTACCTATGCACCGTTATTTGCTCATGTGGAAGGTTGGCAGTGGCGTCCGGACATGATATGGTTTGATAACTTGAATTCAGTGCGTACAGTGAGCTATTATGTACAGCAGCTTTTTGCAACGCATAAGGGAACGAACGTCCTTTCTCTGACTATGAATAAAAAGCCTGTAACGGGTGCCGAGGGACAGAACGGACTATTTGCGAGTGCCGTATGTGACAAAAATAAGAATGAGATCATAGTGAAAGTGGCCAATACCTCAGACAAAAAACAGCCTTTGTCTTTGATTTTTAACGGATTGAAGAAGAAAGAGGTTTTGTCGGGAGCACGTTGCATCAAACTCTCTTCCGCTGACATGGATAAGGACAATACTATTGAGAATCCATTGGCAATCATTCCGCAAGAAACATCTTTGGATGTGGATGGGCATACTTTGAACGTAGATCTGGAGCCTGCCACCTTTGCGGTATATATTTTGAAGTATTGATGTCTTGAGCTTTGAAGGAATATCATGATGAAAAATATATTTATTTTTTTGGGTTAGTTCTTTGATGCTGGCAGTTCCGCAAGGGCTGTCGGCACAAAGTGACACTACTTTTGTTGCTGCGGGAAATCCGATAGTAAAGCATAAGTTTATTGCAGATCCGGCAGCGATGGTGCATGATGGAAAGATGTATATTTATGGCGGCCATGATGAGTGTCCTCCACCGGAAGAGCATTATGACCTGAAAGAATGGTGTGTCTTTTCCTCTTCCGACTTGAAAACGTGGACCGAACATGCCGTCCCTCTAAAGGCTAAGGACTTTTCTTGGGCAAAAGGTGAGGCTTGGGCAAGCCAGGTAATAGAACGTGATGGCAAATTCTATTGGTACGTAACGGTGGAGCATAAGACGATTCCCGGTAAGTCCATCGGTGTAGCCGTATCCGATTCACCGACAGGACCGTTTGTCGATGCCCGCGGTTCTGCCCTCATCACCAACGATATGACAACCGACCGTAGCAAAAGTTACTGGGATGATATAGATCCCACTGTTTTTATTGACGATGACGGGCAGGCATATCTCTACTGGGGCAACAGTCAGTGCTATTTCGCCAAACTGAAAAAGAATATGGTGGAATTGGACGGGCCGATTATTTCGGTTGACTTACCCCGTTTCACAGAAGCTCCCTGGATTCATAAAAGAGGCGATTGGTATTACCTTTCCTATTCTTCCGAATTCCCGGAGAAGATATGCTATGCCATGAGCCGTAGTATAACGGGCCCTTGGGAATACAAAGGGATTTTAAATGAATTGGCTGGAAATAGCAATACGAATCATCAAGCTATTATAGAGTTTAAGGATAATTGGTATTTTATCTATCATAACGGCGGCATTAATCCCACAGGAGGAAGTTTTCGCCGTTCGGTCTGCATGGAGCGTTTGTATTACAATGAAGACGGAACGATGAAGCGTATACAAATGACGACAGAAGGTATTTATTAGAAAAGAGTGCTAGGTCAATTAAAGGTAATAAAAAATAGGGTGATATTGTGGAGAACCACTTTATCACCCTATTGCTTTTATCACGTTTTTATTTATTCCAGTCTTCGTGCACCGTCGCTGATTACGACATCGTAAATTTTCGGACTTCTGTTGAATTTCTTCTTGAATTCCTCTTTGGCTTTTTCAATGAATGTGCTGTATAATTCCTCTTTTACGAGGTTGATTGTACAACCGCCGAATCCGCCGCCCATTACGCGGGAGCCGGTTACGCCGCAGTCAAAGGCAAGGTCGTTCAGGAAGTCGAGCTCTTCGCAGCTCACTTCATATAACTTGCTCATGCCATGATGTGTTTCGTACATTTTCTGGCCAACTGTTTCGTAATCGCCTTTTTCCAGAGCATCGCAAACATCGAGTACACGCTGAATCTCCTCAATCACGTATTCTGCACGCATAAAGTCTTCCGCACTGATATCGGCTTTAGCTTCTTCAAGCATTTCCATATTACAGTCGCGCAGGAATTCTACATGCGGGTGTTTCTTCTGGATGGCGGCAACAGCAGCTTCGCAGCTTTGGCGGCGTTTGTTGTATGCAGAAGAAGCAAGTTCGTGTTTTACTACGGAATCCACCAATACCAGACGGTAACCTTTCGGTTCGAACGGGAAATACTGGTATTCCAATGAACGGCAATCCAAACGGATGAGGCTGCCTTTTTTACCGAATACGGAAGCAAACTGATCCATAATGCCACAGTTCACACCGCAATAGTTGTGTTCTGTAGCCTGACCCACTTTGGCCAATTCAAACTTGTCGATTTTATTGTCGCCGAACAGGTCGTTCAATGCGTAAGCGTAAGTGCTTTCCAATGCAGCAGAAGAGGACATACCTGCACCCAAAGGCACATCGCCAGCAAAAGCCGTATTGAATCCTTTCACTTCTACACCACGTTTAATCATTTCGCGGCATACACCGAATATGTATCTTGCCCAACTGGCGCGGGGAGCGTCTTCTTCATTCAGACCGAATTCTACATAATCTTTCAAATCAATGGAATAAGCTTTGACAGTGTTTGTTCCATTCGGCTTTACTTCTGCAATCATGCCTTTGTCGATTGCTCCGGGGAATACAAAACCACCGTTGTAGTCAGTATGTTCGCCGATTAGGTTGATTCGTCCCGGAGAAGCATAAACAGCTCCTGTTGTTCCGTCAAAATGCTTGATGAAACGGCTTCTTACGTATTCTATATCCATGATATTATTTTTTAAGGTGAATAAATCTATTACCTATATTGTTAGTTCTGTCTGTCAATCGACTTTAATGTCTTTGTTTACGTTTTTGCAACCAATCAGTCCATAGAACAACAGATATGCAAGAGCTGCAATGATCACCCAGTAGCTTGCCATGAAACCTGCCATGTCTGCAACGACTCCCTGAATAACGGGAAGAATACCACCGCCACATACCAAGACCATGAACAGTCCGGAAGCGGCTGCCAGATATTTACCCAAACCTTCTACTGCCAGGTTGAAGATACCACCCCACATGATAGAAGTACACAGACCAACTAATACCAGATACATGGCATTGATGGGTACCTCTGCAAGTCCGAAGGATAAGCCGCCGGTGGCACTCTGCTGAAGCACAGGCAGGTTTACGAAAGAATCGGTAGGTGAGAAAATGGCGAGGAACACCAGCAACAGGCCCAAAGCAGAAGTGAATGTAAGCATTGCCTTACTGGATACTTTAGCACCTAATGAGGCACCTGCCAGACGGCCTATCAACATGAGGAACCAATAAGTACCTACTACAAATCCGGAGATGGTGGATGCAATACCGGCACCGCCTTTTTCCACCGGGTCGGTCAGGAACAGGTTTAGTGTACCCGGTACGCCAACCTCAATACCTACGTATACAAAGATTGCAATAGCTCCCAGGATGAAATGACGGAATTTTAAAGCGCCGGACATTAGCTTGCCGATCGGTTCCGTTGTTGTAGCGGCATTGGGTTCCGGTATAGGAACGAACAACAGTACGAGGAATGCAAGTGCGAATACTGCCATCGCTGTGTACATCACAGGGAATATCTGAGAGATGGTAGCCTTTTCAATAGAACCGGCAATGAGGATACCTACGAACATCGGAGTGATAGTTGCCATTACGGAGTTGAAAGAACCGCCGATCTGGATTAACTGGTTACCTTTGTTTCCTTCACCGCCCAGCTTGTTCAGCATCGGGTTTACAACCGTATTCAGCAAGCACATAGAGAAACCTGCGATGAATGCACCGATCAGATATACGGCAAATGCCATTTCAGGGCTGGAATGTCCGGACAAGAATTGAACGCCCACGCCTATAAAACCGATAGCTACCGCGATAAGCGCTGTTTTTTTATATCCTACTTTCTGCAATAGAATACCACTTGGTATTCCCATTACTGCATAAGCAATGAAATTACCGAAATTGCCCAACATCCCTAAGGCATTGGATACGGAAAATTGATTTTTGAGTACAATTCCCATAGGAGCAGCCAGGTTGGTAACAAATGAGATCATACCAAAAAGGAAAATCATCGTTATGATTGCGATGAGTTTACCATTCTGTTTTTGTTGTGTCATGGTTAATAAAAATTTATAAATTTATAATTAGGTTAGTTAGTTTCTCGATTTTGACTATTTTTCTACACCAAACTTATAGATGGTGATTTGTTGGTATTCATCTCCGGGAAGCAATACTGCTGACGGGAAATGAGCTTTGTTGGGGGTATCAGGGAAACATTGCGCTTCAAAGCATACGGCACTTCTTGCCGGGAAAGTAGCCCCATGAGCACCGGTGAATCCATTCAACCAGTTTCCTGTATAAAGCTGTACGCCATTTTCAGTAGTATATACTTCCATGGTACGTCCGCTGACAGGGTCGGTACAGGTAGCCGCGAGGCTTAACTCGCCACTTTCCGTTTTATTCAGTACATAGCAATGGTCGTATCCGGATCCGTTTATTAATTGTTGGAATTTGTCATTGATGCGTTCACCGATCGTGTGGGGAGTACGGAAGTCCATCGGGGTTCCTTCTACTTTTAGGATCTCTCCGGTGGGAATGGACACCTCATCAATAGGAGTATAGAAATCGGCATTAATGGTAATGATATTGTTCAAAACGCTGGGGGTGGGATTGGAAATACCTGCCAGGTTGAAGAAACCATGATTGGTTAGGTTGACCACTGTCGCTTTATCGGTGGTGGCTCTGTACTCTATCACTAAGGCATTTGTTTCGTCCTCCAGACGGTAGGTCATCTCTACTTCCAGATTGCCGGGGAAGCCCTCTTCGCCGTCGGCAGATGTGTAGTTGAAAATGACGGTCGACTCATTGGGCTGAACCGCATTCCATATACGGGTGTGAAAGCCGGTCGGCCCACCATGCAGTGAATTGGGACCGTTGTTGATGGTCAGTTGATGTTCTTCGCCGTATAAAGTAAATTTTCCATTGGCAATCCGGTTTCCGTAGCGGCCTATTGTTGTGCTTAGAAATGGTTCCGGGCTGTTAATCACATGCTCTATGCTGTCGTGTCCTAAAACAACGTTGGCATATTTCCCGTTTTTATCGGGAACCATAATTGAAAGGAGTGCACACCCGTAATTGGTGACTGCCACTTCCATGCCCTGAGCATTTTTGAGGATGTATAAATCTGTCTGTTGATTGTTAATATTCTTCTGAAAAGCTTTTTTGTCCAGACCGGACAAATTGCTTTCTGTTGGAGTAGTGTCTATCATATTTCAATGGTATTATTTAATTTTCTTGCAAATAAAAAGAAATTCTTTTGTTCTCCCAAGCAAAAGGGAAGAAATGTGGAGAACATTTTATGAAAGTTTAGCGTTTAACAATTGGAATACAAATTGATATTTTTTGTATGTTTGTCGCGTTAATCTGAAAAGTATTATAACAGTATTGAATTGTACTAACTTAAAAACAACGAATGTATCCTTTAAAATTTGAGCCCATCCTAAAACAAACACTTTGGGGGGGCGACAAGATTATCCCATTCAAACATTTGAATGAAACCCTGCCGAACGTAGGCGAGAGCTGGGAGGTTTCAGCAGTAGAAGGCAGCGAGTCTGTAGTAGCCAATGGTGCGGACAAAGGGTATACTTTGCCCGAAATGGTTCGTAAATACAAGGATGAGCTGGTCGGTGAAGCAAATTACGCTCGGTTTGGAAGCAAATTTCCATTGCTGATAAAGTTTATCGATGCCAAGTTGGATTTATCCATTCAGGTGCATCCGGATGATGAACTTGCCAAAAAACGTCATAACAGCTTCGGTAAAAACGAAATGTGGTATGTTATTGCTGCGGATAAAGGTGCGAAATTAATCTCCGGCTTTTCCGAGCAGATAACTCCGAAAGAATATAAAGACAGAGTGCATAACGGAACATTTGCCGAAGTGCTCCAGACCTGTGCCATAGAGCCGGGAGATGTGTTTTATGTGCCTGCCGGTCGTGTGCATGGTATCGGCGCCGGAGCATTCGTTGCCGAAATTCAACAGACATCCGATATAACATATCGTATTTTCGACTATAATCGCAAGGATAAAGACGGCAAATCCCGCGAATTGCACACAAGTCAGGCTATGGATGCCATTAACTTTACCGATGTGCAGGATGATTTCCGTACGGAATATGACCGTATACAAAATGAACCGGTCGAAATGGTGGCGAGTCCTTATTTCACTACATCCGTATATGACATGACGGAGGAAATCACCTGTGACTATTCGGAACTGGATTCTTTCGTAATCTTTATTTGTGTGGAAGGCGCTTGTCGTCTGACGGATGATAACCGGAACGAAATAACGATGTGTGCCGGTGAAACAGTGCTGTTGCCCGCCTCTACTCAGGAGGTAACGATTGTGCCGGAAGGAGAAAGGGTGAAGCTGCTTGAGACTTATGTATGATAAGTTAATACCATCGCTGTAATTAAGTTAACTAAACGGGATGTAATTAGTTAACATCTTCATATTAATGAAGTTAACATCGTGTAGCCAATGATGTTAACTTCATTTTTTGTCTTTGCTACTTCTTTTTCTTTGGTGTCAACAGCCTGATTTTTTCTTCTCTTTCACCAGTGCCGCAATCAGGTATTTCCCTTTGGCGACAATCTCGCCCCAGCGTGTGCTGTGTATCACCTGCCATACGTATCCTCTCAGCTTTCCGTAATCAGACAGCCGCAGAATTGCATTGACTTCTTCGGGATTGACAATTTTCATCTGTTGCAAGGTGAACATCAATCCGTCGTAGTTGTGTGTCTGCCTGTTGTGTGCATATCCCGGCGGTGTCAGAAATAAGCTCCCGACAGGACTTTCTTCCTCCTTAACTGCTATACTCTGCTCTACTTTACTTTGTTTTGAATTGTCTGCATTTTCGGGTGAAATGTTTGCAGACTGCATGTAATTCTTTTGATTTTGTATGCAACCGTCTTCTTTTTCCGGTTTATGATCAGCCTCTGCTTTGGTGTCATTCCCTTTCTCTATCAGCAGATAGGGTAGTGGCGTCAATTCTCTTTTTCTCCGCTTGGTGGCATCCAGCCAAATTTTCTGAATTTCTGCAGAAGTCAGTACATGTCGCTCCTCGTAGCATCTTTTGTCGAAGAAATCTTTCTCCACCAGAATGTTGATGATGCCTTCCATACAACTTTTCTCAATTCCCGTTTTGTGTGAGAAGAGCGTGCATTGCTCTTCTCCCCACAACAGGTAATATCCCTTTTCCTTGTACATCTTGCATAGTAGTTTCATCACTGCCGCTTCTCCCACCAATCCGAATTTGGCTTCTATCAATTCTATCGGTGCGTCTTCAAAGAAATTCACATTCAATGGGAAATACATGATTCCCCCATACGTCATAGCCATAATCTTTTCTTTAATAATTAATTTTTTCAGCATATCGGTCTCCACTCCAGAAAATTCTCCAGTTGGAAATTTCTCCATGCCTGTTGTTCCACGTCCCAAAAGATGATGGTGCCTGTCACTCGGGTGATTTCGTAGTTTCTGTGGAATTCGTTTTCGTAATGTATCAGTGTTGCTTTCACCAGTTTGAATGTTCCGTCTTGTTTGTAGAATGCGATGAGAGCGTGCCCATATTGCATGTGGTCAATTAGGCTCTCAATTCTTTCTGCCATCCATTCTGCACATGTTTGGGTATAACCTTTTTCAAGCATGATACGTATTTTCCATAGTTTTCTCAGTGCTTCGTGAAGTGAAGCATTCTTTGCCGACTTTTTCATTGTTTGTCTTTTATATTAATATTGTTTCTTGTTTAGCAGGTGTTGGAGTCATAATAAAAAGAAAGATGCCGTTCTTTTTGAAGAAGCGGCATCTTTTTTTGATATATGGCTTGATCTTTGCTAAAGTGCCGGCAAAGATATAAGCTTCATGCACAAGTTGTATGTCGTTAATTATTTACTGTTTTTTGTTATTATTTTTTCTTTTTGTTATTGGTTATTTTTTTTAGAAATTCTTTGAGAATCTCAGTGAAATCATCCTTTATGGTATTGAATGATAGAGGTTTACCGCTCTTTGTAACAAATATCTTCCGTTCGGCTATGAAACGCTCCAATGTGGCTAATCCTGCCTTTGGATCGACCCCCATGTCTCCTTCCATGAACATCTCCAAAAGGAGCATTTCCAATACATCCCTTTTCAGGTAAACTCCTTGAATATCTTCTCCTCTCTTTACTCCTCTCTTTTTCTTAACGATTTGTGTTAAAGCAACTTTGCTGTTGTTGTTATTCCCTTTTGCAGTTTTTTTTATTCTGCGCTTTTATTCTTTTATCGTACATAATAATTCTTGTTTTAATGCAAATAATTAACGACGGAAAAATGTCATGAATGGCGAAGTTAGCTTTTCATGGGGAAGTGGGCAAGTCCTAAATGGAATTAAATAGTGGAAAATATATGTAATTGTTGGCAATTATTTGTGTATCAGAAAAATATGTGGATGTAAAAAAGTGTTTTTTAAACGTTCGTTTAATGGACACAAAGATAACCTGTATTTTTGAAACGAACAAAATGTTCAATAAAAATATTTTCATAAATTATTGAGTATAGGCATAAAGTATTGTCTATTAGCTTATTGAGCCAAACTTTATTCATCTTTATTTTTTGCAAATTTCTAAGTGTTTTTTCCCTTTTACTTTTCTAAAATATTGACGTCCATTAAACGAACGTCTAAAAAACATTCTTTGTTTTTAATGTCTTCGTTTTCAGCTTTTTATGAGCGAATAACTAACATAACTGTTTTTCTACTTCTTTTTTCCGCGATGGTAGGAAGTTCTAAAACAAGATGGATGCTAACTAAACTGTTGAAAATAACTGCATTACATAAATTGATCGGAAGTGCTTCAGTACTCCGGTGTCCCTAAAGAACGCCTTTTTCATTAGGATTTAATCACTTTATACTCTACAATTATTATTATAATGTCTCGTTCCTCAGTAAAGACATCTTCTGCTGTACAGTGCAATTCTGGTACTCAACCGTCGACTGTTAATCCTCAATCGGATATGAATTGGTTTGCAATTCGGGTTTCTTACAGTCGTGAGTTGGCTTTGAAAGCGATTTTGGATGCTGAGAAAATTGAGAATTTCATTCCGATGCGTTATGAATATGTCATAAAGTCTGGTAAGCGTGTTCGTAGATTACTTCCGGCTATTCATAACCTTGTTTTTGTTCACTCTACTCGTAAACGTATAGATGCTTTGAAAGATGAATTGGAATCTTCTATGCCTATACGTTTTATCATGAATCGTGAGTTTTGCCGACCTGTAGTCATCCCCGATGCGCAGATGCGTAGTTTTATTCTTGTGGCAGGTAGCCACGAGGAAGCTATTCTTTATGTGGAACCTGCCGAATTACATTTGGCAAAAGGGCAAAAAGTACGTATTACGGGTGGTGTATTCGAGGGGGTAATAGGTGAATTTGTCCGTATTCGCCACGATCGTCGTGTAGTGGTCAATATTGAAGGTGTCATGGCTGTTGCTACTACTTTTATTTCGCCATCACTCGTTGAACCTGTTGAATAATTTTCTATTTGTAATTCATAATTTATCAATCATAAACCATACTTAGTCAATGGATTCATTATTTTCCTTAGCCCATAATCTTCTTGTTTATGGGTTGGACGGAAGTCCCATCTACGTTGACCAGTTCACGCGTTTGAATCGTGATGTTTACGAGCAGGCTCTTGATCTTTACGGTACTCGAGGCAAGACTGTAGAAGCGGAAGCCGAACTCTGTCTTGGTCTTTTAGTGGCTTTTGCCGCTACAATTTACGATAACGGTCATAAGCAAGAATACATTCAGAATGTATTGGACCGTAGTTGGGAAGTTCTTCCTAAACTACCGGCATCATTGCTCAAAGTTCGACTTTTGACTTATTGTTATAGCGAAGTTTATGATAAGGAATTAGCTCAAGAAGCACATGCTATTATCAATACGTGGGATCAGTCACAGTTGACGTTGGAGCAGGTGGAGATTATTGAGGATCTGAAGAATTTTGAAGAAAATCAATATTCCCATGAGGCAATAGAATAATTAAGTGTTTTTTGAATATCTTTTCAAAGATACAATTTTTCTATTTTTGATTCAAGTTTATCTTCTAAATACACATATCAATAAGAAATCGAATTCAAGTTACTATATATGAAAATTGCAGTAGCCGGAACTGGTTATGTAGGGTTGTCTATTGCCACCCTGTTGTCACAGCATCATCAAGTTATAGCGGTCGATATAATTCCTGAGAAAGTAGAGAAAATTAATAATCGCATATCGCCTATTCAAGATGAATACATTGAGAAATATTTTGCGGAGAAAGAGTTGAATTTAGCAGCTACTTTAGATGGAGCAGAAGCATATAGGGATGCTGAATTTGTGGTAATTGCAGCTCCCACCAACTATGATCCACAGAAAAATTTTTTTGATACCCATCACATTGAGGATGTGATTGATCTTGTGTTAAGCGTGAATCCTAATGCTGTAATGGTGATTAAAAGTACTATTCCTGTGGGGTATTGTCGTAGTCTCTATGTGAAGTATGCTTTACGGTTTCTTGTGGATGAGAAATTGAAAGGGAAGAACTTTAATCTTCTTTTTTCTCCAGAATTTTTACGTGAGTCAAAAGCATTGTATGATAATTTATATCCAAGCAGAATTATTGTAGGTATTCCGAAAGTAATAAATAAACCTGATCTTGATGAAGAGAATTCTGCAATTAGAGTTATTGCTAACATCTCTGCTATGGAAAACGCAGCGCGAATTTTTGCTAACTTGTTACAGGAAGGTGCAATCAAAGAAAATATTGATACTCTTTTTATGGGGCTAAAAGAGGCAGAAGCTGTAAAACTTTTTGCAAATACCTATCTTGCTTTACGTGTAAGCTACTTTAACGAACTCGACACATATGCTGAAGTGAAGGGGCTTGATGCTCAGTCTATTATTCAGGGTGTAGGTCTTGATCCACGTATTGGTTCCCATTATAATAACCCTAGCTTTGGTTACGGTGGTTATTGCCTTCCTAAAGACACAAAGCAACTACTTGCTAACTATGCTGATGTACCTCAGAATATGATGACCGCCATTGTTGAGAGTAACCGTACCCGTAAGGACTTCATCGCCGATCAAGTATTACGAAAAGCTGGTTATTACACTGCTTCCAGCCAATGGGAAGCACAGAAAGAGCAACACATTATTGTAGGCGTATTCCGATTAACGATGAAATCAAATTCTGACAATTTCCGTCAGTCATCCATACAGGGCGTTATGAAACGTATTAAGGCTAAAGGTGCAGAGGTTGTTATTTACGAACCTGCACTTGAAGACGGCACTTCTTTTTTTGGAAGTGCAGTGATTAATGATCTTACTAAATTCAAGCAGATGAGCCATGCCATTATAGCCAACCGGTATGACACTTGTCTGGACGATGTGGCAGAAAAAGTATTTACCCGAGACATTTTCCGTAGAGACTAACTTTTTTATGATTATATTAGTTACCGGTTCTGCCGGTTTTATAGGCTCCAGTTTAGTAGAACGACTTCTTACGACCGAGAGTCCGATTCATATTGTAGGACTTGACAATGTGAACGACTATTATGATGTCAGTATTAAGGAATATCGTTTAAATCGTATAGAACAAATTGCAGCTCGATATCCCGAGAGTACTTATACTTTTATTAGAGGCGACCTTGCTGATAAAATTCTTATCAATCGCCTTTTTAATGATTATTGCTTTGATGTGGTAGTTAACCTTGCTGCTCAGGCAGGTGTACGTTATAGTATTGTCAATCCTGATGCATACATCGAAAGTAATCTTATCGGTTTTTACAATATTCTTGAAGCATGCCGCCACAGTTATGATAATGGGCAAAATGGAGTACAGCATCTGGTGTACGCTTCTTCCAGTTCTGTCTATGGCAGTAATACCAAAGTCCCGTATAGTACCGATGACAAAGTGGATAATCCTGTCAGTCTTTATGCCGCTACCAAGAAGAGTAACGAACTGATGGCGCATGCCTATAGCAAGCTCTATAATATTCCGAGTACCGGACTTCGTTTCTTTACTGTTTATGGACCTGCTGGTAGACCTGATATGGCTTATTTTGGTTTTACCAACAAGCTGATAAAAGGAGAAAATATCCAAATTTTCAATTATGGTAATTGCTGGCGTGACTTCACATATATTGATGATATTGTGGAAGGTGTACAACGTGTCATTCATAGAAGCCCTCAGCGTAGGATTGGAGAGGATGGCTTACCAGTACCACCTTATAAGGTGTATAATATTGGTAACAGTCATCCCGAAAGTTTGCTTGATTTCGTACAAATACTCCAGAAAGAACTTATTTGCGCTGGAGTGCTTCCTGATGATTATGATTTTGAATCCCATAAGCAGCTTGTCCCTATGCAAATAGGTGATGTGCCTGTAACTTATGCAGACACTACAGATCTGGAACGTGATTTCGGATTTAAACCCCAGACACCATTACAGATTGGATTAAGGAAGTTTGCTGAATGGTATAAAGTATTCTACCTTAAATAGAAGTAAATATTCAAATCGTATTTAATATATTCAATATTTTTTACTATAAAAATATATCAAGAAATTATGTTTAATCTGAATAAATTTATCTCGGATAGGATTACGATGCGTTCTGTTAGTCTTTTTATGGCTGATATTGAGACTAACAAGGAAGAACTGAAGCGAGAGATTGAAGACAAGAGTGTATGCGTAATAGGTGGAGCCGGATCTATTGGTTCTTCTTTTATTAAAGCCATATTACTGTTTAAACCATCTAAGTTAATTGTTGTTGATTTGAATGAAAACGGGCTAGCAGAATTGACACGCGATTTACGTTCCACATACGGTATGTATGTACCTACTGAATATCGTACGTATACTCTGAATTTTGTAGATCCTATCTTTGAAAGAATTTTTCGTGAGGAAAAAGGCTTTGATATAGTAGCCAATTTCTCAGCCCATAAGCATGTTCGTAGCGAAAAGGATAAGTATTCTGTTCAGGCATTGATAGAAAATAATGTTATCAAGGCAAAGAAACTTCTTGACTTGCTTGTTGAATATCCACCTAAGCATTTTTTCTGTGTATCCACGGATAAAGCCGCCAATCCGGTAAATATTATGGGAGCCAGTAAACGTATCATGGAAGATATGATTATGGCTTATACTTCAAAATTCAAAGTGACTACTGCTCGTTTTGCTAATGTCGCTTTCTCTAATGGTTCTCTGCCGGATGGATGGATACAACGGATAATGAAGAAACAACCTTTGGCTGCTCCTAATGATGTGAAACGTTATTTCGTTTCTCCCGAAGAAAGCGGTCAAATTTGTATGTTAGCTTGTATTCTTGGCAAAAATGGTGAGATATTTTTCCCAAAATTGGGTGAAAAACAAATGTTGACATTCTCGTCTATATGCGATGAGTATATAAAGACTATTGGGTATGTAAAAAGAGAATTTTCCACGGATGAGGAAGCAAAAAAGTTTGCCTCAGAGAGGCCTTTCGATAGTAAAAACTATCCGGTAGTTTATTTTAAAAGTGATACAACAGGGGAGAAGTCATACGAGGAATTCTATATTCCTGGTGAGAAAATAAATTTGGAGCGTTTTATTAGTTTAGGAGTAATTGAAGAAGTAAAGAAACGTCCGATAGAGGAAATTGATAGTTTCCTAAATGAAATGGAAAGTATTTTTGCAGAACCGGATTTTACTAAGGAAGAAGTTATTACTGCTATTAAGCGTTTTATCCCCAATTTTGAGCATGATGAAAAAGGAAAAAATCTTGATGAAAAAATGTAAATTGTTAGTAATCAATAAATTAGGGGAGTAGAACGTACTCTCTTGATTTATTGAGAATTATAGCAATGATGATGGTATTAGTTCTTCATACGAATCTATTCGGAGGCTTTCTAAAAATCAATAGTAATGATTCTTATGAGCTTTGCATTGATTTGTATGAACATTTGTCTATCGTGGCGGTTGATGTATTTATTATAATAAGTGCATGGTTTTTAAGATTAAAGTCTACATCTTTTTCAAAAGTACTAAATTTGATATGGACAATAATGTTTTGGACTGTGGTTATGTCATCAGTCGCGGTACTACTTGGCGAACAAATAACATTAGTGGATATAGCTAAGTCTTTTCCTATTATAGGAGAAGCCTATGATTTTTGTTCTGGATATATAATATTATATCTGTGTTCTCCGTTTTTGAATAAGATGTTGGATAATATGTCTTTAAAACAGTTATCATTAATGACCATATGTGTTTTTCTTTTCTTTTCTTTTCTTTCTCCATTATCGAGTAGTCATTATTTGGCAATAGGGGGTGGGTATTCTTTTATGTGGTTTATTATGCTGTATATAATCACAGCATGGATAAAGACTATCTATTTGGGGTTACCATCAAAGTGGGTATTTTTAGCGCTGTATTTATTAGGGTCAATAGTTGGTGCTATTTCTGAATTTTATGATATTCCAGTTTTAGGTTCTCTTCAATACAATAACCCTTTAGTAGTCATTTGTGCATTTTGTCTGTTTTTATTTTTTGTGAAAACGACAATAAGGAATAATATTTTTATATCTATTATCAGATTCTTTGCACCTTTATCATTTGGTGTTTTTTTAATCCATGCAAATCCTATATTTGAACGATGGTATCAACAATATCAATTTGGCAACTGGTTTGATGGCAGTAATATTTTTTATATTATAACAATGCCTTTGTTTGTAATTCTAATCTATTTAATATGTTCTTTATTGGAGTATTTAAGAGAGTCTCTTTTTATGATATTGACGGTGAAAGAACGTACTGATAGTTTATGTAAGAAATTAGATGCCAATGTTACAAAATTGATAGATAATAAATAACTATTTAAATATGGATTGCAGCAAAGTTACTTCCTTTATTAAAGAATTTTATAATAGTCAAGAGTTCGTCCCCCTTTCTGTGCCCAAGTTTATTGGAAACGAAAAAAAATACCTCGAAGAGTGTATTGATACCACCTTTGTTTCCAGTGTTGGTAAATTCGTAGATCGCTTTGAAGAGGAGGTTGCCGCTTATACCGGTTCCAGGAAAGCGGTGGTATGTGTCAGCGGTACCAATGCCTTGCACATGGCCATGTTGCTTGTCGGTGTGGAACGTGAAGATGAAATCCTGACTCAGGCATTGACTTTTGTAGCTACTTGTAATGCTATCAATTATATCGGTGCCAATCCTGTTTTTATTGATGTGGATAAAGAGACTTTAGGGCTTTCTCCGAAAGCAGTAAATGCATGGTTGGAAAAGAACGCGGAACTGAAGAATGGAGTTTGTTATAATAGACATTCTGGTAGGCGTATAAAGGCCTGTGTTCCGATGCATACTTTCGGTCATCCTGTGAAGATAGACGACTTGGTTGCCGTCTGTGATGCTTGGCATATCGAACTGGTCGAAGATGCGGCTGAAAGTATCGGCAGCTTTTATAAGGGGAAACACACCGGTACTTTCGGTAAGGTGGGAGCCATCAGTTTTAATGGTAATAAGACTATCACTACCGGTGGCGGCGGTATGCTTTTGTTTCAGGATGAGGAATTGGGCAAATTGGCCAAACATCTGACTACTCAGGCGAAAGTTCCCCATCGTTGGGCTTTTGTACATGACCATATCGGTTATAATTATCGTATGCCCAACATCAATGCCGCTTTGGGTTGTGCCCAATTGGAAAACTTGGAACGCTATGTACAGGATAAGCGTGAAACGGCTGAGAAATATAGGAAATTCTTTGCTACAGTTCCTGATGTAGCGTTTTTCACAGAACCTGAAAACTGTCGTTCCAACTATTGGTTGAATGTCCTCTTACTTAAGGATAAGGCTTCTCAGCAGGAGTTTCTCGAATATACTAATGACCATGGTGTGATGACTCGTCCTGTCTGGAAACTGATGAACCGGTTGGAAATGTTTAAACATTGTGAGACGGACTGTTTGGAGAATACCGAATGGTTGGCTGACAGGATTGTAAATATCCCGAGTAGTGTAAGACTGGAAAAATGAAACCTCTGATACTGGTTGGTGGCGGTGGTCACTGTAAATCCGTTATAGAAGCGGCTGAAAGCATGGGGCTTGCCATCGGGGGGATTTTGGATTTGCTCGAAAATGTAGGAGGGCGGATATTGGGTTATCCGGTTATCGGTACCGATGACGACATTCCCCGTTTGGTCTCCGATTTTGATTTTATAGTGACCTTGGGCTTTATTAAAGATCCGTATTTGCGTATCCGCCTCCATGAGAGGATAGAGGCAGCCGGTGGAAACCTTGCAACTGTTATTGCTTCGACGGCTCATGTATCCCGGCATGCGACTGTCCAATGCGGTACGGTTATCCTTCATCATGCTTGCGTCAATGCAGGTGCATTGATAGGCAAGGGCTGTATTATCAATACTTTTGCCAATATAGAGCACGACGCTTTGATTGGGGACTATTGCCATATCTCTACGGGTGCGATGGTCAATGGTGACTGCCATGTAGGTGAGCACACTTTTCTGGGTAGCCAGTCTGTCATGGTAAACGGTACGGAAATCACTGCAGGGTGTATCGTAGCCGCTGGAGCTATGGTTCGTAAGAACCTTCTTCACAAAGGTATTTATTCGGGTAATCCCGCTCTTTTAAAAATCAAACTTTGATATATAGGAGAATAAATATATATAAAATTTAGCTATTCCTGTGAAGAATTATATTATTCGAAACTATTTACTACTGATGCTTATGTCAAAGTAAATTTTATATAAGATTGTAATGGCTTATTCAGATCTCATAGTAAATTATACAGATAGCTTGTCTTCTGTATTTACACTCATGTCCCAATCAATGAAACGCCTTTATTTGGTGTTTGACGGTGAACTGTTTAAGGGGGTAATTAGTATTGGTGATATACAACGTGCTATCATAGCCAATATTCCTATGGATGTTCCGGTTAGTAAGGTTATGCGTCGAGAATATACTTTTGCAACTGTAAATCAATCAGAGGCTGAAATAAAATATGAGATGCTTAAACATCGTATGGAATTTATGCCTGTAATAGATGGGGAAGGGAATTTGCGAAAGGTTATTTTCTGGGAAGATATTATAGAGAAACCGGTTGTGACTTGTCGATATCCTTTCGATTTACCTGTTGTCATTATGGCTGGTGGACAAGGAACTCGCTTGAGACCATTAACAAATGTACTTCCCAAACCGCTTATCCCTATAAGTGAAAAAACCATTTTGGAAGACATTATGGATCGATTCGTGGAGTGTGGATCTAATCATTTTTATATGTCTGTAAATTATAAGGCAGATTTAATTAAAACTTATTTCGAATTGATTGATAATCCTCATTATATTATTGATTATTTTAAAGAAAATAAACCTTTGGGAACAGCTGGTAGTTTGAGATTACTAAAAGGAAAGTTGAATTCTACTTTCTTTGTAAGTAATTGTGATATTCTTATAAATGAAGATTATAGTGAGATATTACGCTATCACAAAGAAAATAAGAATGAACTGACATTAGTAGTTGCGGTGAAGAATTTTTCTATTCCTTATGGCGTGATTGAAACAGCTGAAGATGGAGTTCTAAAATCTATATCCGAAAAACCAATACTGGATTTTAAGATAAATACGGGAATGTATATATTGGAACCTCATTTAATAGAGGAAATTCCTGATGATACCTTTTTCCATATAACGCACTTGATGGAAAAAGTAATGGTCCGTAATGGTCGTATAGGATGTTTTCCTATCAGTGAAAAATCCTGGACTGATGTGGGTAATTGGGATGAATATATGAAGTTGATAAAAGAATGATGACAAGAATATTGATTATAGGTAACGGTGCAGATGATAAATATATAGGTAACTGTTTACGAGAGTGTAGAAAATGTGATACTGATCTTGTTTTCGATTTCTTTAATACGAATTTAGAAGAAACGTCTTCTTTCCGCAGTGAAGTGAATCAGTATGTGACGGTGAAGAGGCATCGTCCAAATTGGATATATAATATACCAAAAGTGCGCGGTTATTTTAATCAGTTAGATTTATGTATTTCTTTGCGTGATTTTATAGGAGTTTGTCAGAATGAAAATATTTATTATGATGTTTGTCAAATTCATTTTTTAAATCCAATATATGCAAAAATAGCAGATAGACTTAAAAAGATTTCTAGGAAAGTGGTAATTACTCCATGGGGGAGTGATGTCCTTCGCGCTAAGAAATATCAATTAAGAGGCTTAAGAAAGTTAGTGCAGAAAAGTAATTGGGTTACTTGCACACAAGGAAGTCGTTTTGAGAAAGATATAGTAACTTTACTTGATATTCCCAAAGAAAAATTGTATAATCTTCCTATTGGGATTGCTTCTATTGATGAAATATTATCTCGTCCGTTTATTACAGATGAGCAAGCCAAGCGAGTATGGGGATTTGAGGGTAAATATGTCATTGTGATAGGTTATAATGGTAGTCCAGCTCATAATCATATTAAGGTTATAAAAAGCCTTGTTTTTATGAAAAAACAGTTGCCAACTAATACTATTCTTGTTTGTCCCATGACTTATGGTGGTAATCCTGTTTATCGTAAGAAAATAAAGCGGCTTCTTTGGAACAGTCAATTTGAAAATCAGATATTGGAAAACTATCTCACTGCTGAAGAATTAGTTTGTCTACGAAAGGCTACAGATTTATTTATTCATGCACAAAATACGGATGCAAATAGTGGTACAATAGCAGAATATTTGCTTTGTCGAAAAAAAATTGTAAATCCAACATGGATCACTTATCCGCATTATGAGACTTATGGAAGCCCTTTTTATTCTTTCTCTAATTTTGAAGAACTTCCGCAGGCAATTATGAAAGCTATTAATGATACTTCAAATAAAGTCTCTCCTTTGCTTACAGGTAATATTAGTGAGTCTGGTTGGAGTAAATTGGCATGCAAATGGGTAGAATTATATAAGAAGTATTGAGATGAGTTATAGAAAACAATTGGTGTCTGGTGCGAAGTGGACTACTTTATCAACTTTCATTACAGCAACAGTCTCCTTATTGCGATTATCTATTTTAACAAGAATTCTTGATAAATCGGACTTTGGGATTATGGCAGTCCTAACATTTATTGTAGGGTTGACACAAACTTTTGCCGATTTAGGTTTTTCAGCAGCTATTATGCATGAAAGAGAATTGACCAGAGATAAATTCTCAAGTTTGTATTGGATTCAATTAATCGTTTTTGTTATTATTTATACTATAATCTCTTTATGCTCTTCTTGGATAGCCGATTTTTATAATGAATTACGATTAATAGACTTATTACCGATTGTATTACTTGAATTACTTTTTTATGGTATAGGAAAATTGTATGAAACAGTCCTTCATAAGGAACTTATGTTTAGAGTGATAGCGGTTCGTAATATTGTATCTTCTTTACTTTCATTGGTATTAGCTATCGTGTTAGCTTTATGTGATTATGGTGTATATAGTCTAATCTTATCTATTTTGTTTAATGCTATTTTATTGAATATCTGGAATCTATTGATTGGACAGCGTCGTATAAAGCTAAAGTTATTTTTATCCTGTCAACAAGTATGGCCTATGATGAAAATCGGTTTTTTTCAGACAGGTACTCAAATTTTAGACTATTTTGCAGCTCAACTTGATGTGTTTTTATTAGGTAAATTTTTAGGTATGGAGGTATTGGGTATTTATTCTTTATCTAAAGAACTCTTAGTAAAGATTTTTTTTGTAATAAATGGAATAGCTAATAAATTGTTGTTACCTGTATTTGCTAAGAAACAAGAAGAGCTGGTAGTACTTCGACAAAGTTATTTGACTTCCATACATTTACTTACTTTTATTACATTCCCATTATTAGTTGCAATAGGTGTATTTAGTACTCCTATTGTTAAAATTTTATATAGTGATCAGTTTGCAGATTCCTCAATAATAATTACATTGTTGTCATTGGCATATTTGCCTTTATCCGTATCTAATCCTGTAGGTTCTTTAACGGTTGCTTTGGGTAGAACCGACACATCTTTTTATTATACGATAGCTCGACTTGTACTTAGTTTACCTGTTGTGATATTTACCTCATCTATTTCTCTTGTGTGTTTGGCTTATGGACAGATATTATTAGGTGTTGTCGGTTTTTTTCTAATCTATTTTATGATGATTAGTAGATATTTGCATATTTCTTTGATTACCTATCTTGATTCTTTTTTAAAAAATTTGTGTGTAGTTCTTACTTTTGGTTTGATATGTTCAATAGTGATTCACTTTAATCCATTTGATATTGAGTCTAATTATTTGACTTTACTTATTTATGGAAGTATATTCTTTGTTTTGTATGCTATTATTGTTATCTACTTTTATAGAAATGATATAGTATTATCGCAGGTTATCTTACAATTTTCTCGAAAAAAATAAAATTGCAATACACAATATGAAGAGCTTCGGATTTACAGCAATGATTAATAGAGATTTATATAATGAGGGAAATATAAACTATTCATCATTTATAAAAAATAAAAATATAGCTTGTTATGCTCACTTTTTAGAGAAGTTTACTGATGATAAAATATTTAAAGAGAATGATTCTTACTTGTTATTACTCGATGGAGTTGTTCTTAATAAAAAACAGTTGATGACTACGGCAAAGGTGTCCGATTGGTTTTCATATTTAACGATGCAGTATGAAGAAAAAGGAAATACTTTTTTTGATGAACTGAGAGGATCATTTTGTGGACTATTAGTGGATAAGCCTAAGAGATGCTCGATACTGTTTACTGATCATATAGGGAGTAAATTTATATATTATACAAGGCAAGATAATACATTCGCTTGTTCAACTATGATTGCTAACTTATATAAATTTAGACATGCTAACCATTTAAAATGTACTCTTTCTGAACAAGGAGCAATTATGCTTCTTACATACGGTTTTATGTTAGAAAATTATACACTTTGTGAGGAAGTGAAAAAAGTACAGCCTGGATGTTATGTAATATTTGAGAATGGACAAATTACAGAGCATCGCTATTGTATGTTGGATAATACACCAGATTATTCTATAACATTGAGTGATGCTATAGATTTGTATGATCAAGAGTTTCGTCGTGCTGTTGCCTTAGAGTTTGAAAAAGATAAGGAATATGGTTATCGTCACATGGTTGCTTTAAGTGGAGGATTAGATTGTCGGATGACTTCTTGGGTGGCTCACGAGATGGGGTATACAGATCAATTAAATATAACTTTTTCTCAGACAGATTATTGGGATGAGATAGTTTCCAAGCAAATTGCAACTTATTTGAAGCATGAATGGTTGTTTAAAGCTCTTGATAATGGACTTTGGTTATATAATCTTGATAATGTATTGGAAATAACTGGAGGAAATGTACTTTATTATGGTCAAGCACATGGAATGAGCTTGTATAAATATTTGAATTTTGAGGATTTTGGTATTCTGCATTCAGGCCAATTAGGAGGAGGGCAAGAAAAAGGTGAATCTTTTTCTTATGGTGATGGAGCTTACTCAACTAAATATCTTCATTTATTAGATATCAAACAATTAGAAAAATATCCCAATAAGGAAATTGGAATGTATTATTGTAGATATTTTAATGGAACTATGCAAGGACAAATTCCAGTTTATGCATATTTGGAGACAACAGCTCCTTTTATAGATTGGGATGCTCTCAGTAGAATTAGTAAGGTTCCAATTTCTATGCGTTATGCCGGTATTGATACTCTGCAAAACAAATGGATTATTGCTAAATATCCTAAAGCTGCAGATTTTGTATGGGAGAGCATTAAATCTAAAATAACAGAGCCTACCATTACTATAGCAGGGCGTACTCGTACCATAAGACAATGTAGAGAAGCTATTAAAAATAAATTGCATTTTGGAAAGAACGGAAATTGTAGTAAAATGCACATGAATCCGATAGAGTATTATCTTCAAACTAATTTTGAATTAAGAGATTTTATTAACGATAAACTTTTAGATGTGGATTGTATTGAAAATAAGACAGTACGCGATATTGTGATTGAAATCATGACAAAAGGTTCGTATATGGAAAAAATTCAAGCTGTTACATTGGTGAGAACCATAAGATTATTAGGAATTGAGTAGTTTATAGAGTTTTTTAAATGTGTATTGTTAAACGACTTAATAAAGTTGAAAATCAGATCTCCTAAATCGGGGAATGTTGATCTCGTCTATTTTTATAGGGAAGATCTAGTGTGAACAGTTATATACGATTTTTTCAGGTATTTATTGAATGTCTGATATGATGGATATATTCTATTTTGAGTACTAATTAATAATTTATTTAAATATGAAGGCTTGTTTTATGGGATTGGGCTATATCGGCTTACCCACAGCAATTATTGCCGCTAAACACGGTATTCAAATAACCGGTGTTGACATTAATCCTAAAGTGGTTGAGATGACTAACCAAGGTAAATTACATATCATTGAACCCGGTATGCAAGAATTACTTCAAGAGGTAATTTCGTCCGGTCAATTGAAGGCTTCAATCACTCCGGAAGTTAGTGATGCTTATTTTATGGTTGTGCCAACTCCTTTTAAGGGTGATCATGAGCCGGATATTTCTTATGTAGAAGCAGCTACTCGTACTGTTATCCCTTTCTTAAAAGAGGGAGATTTATATGTAATTGAGTCAACTTCTCCAGTGGGTACTACTGATAAAATGGCTAATCTGATTTTTGAATTACGCCCGGAGTTGAAAGATAAAATTTATATCGCTTATTGTCCGGAGCGTGTGCTGCCAGGGAATGTAATTCATGAATTAGTTCATAATGATCGTGTTATTGGTGGTATGAATGAGGCATCCACTGATAAAGCGATTGAATTCTACAGCCAGTTTGTACAAGGTACACTTCATCGCACAAATTGTAAAACGGCAGAAATGTGTAAATTAACAGAAAACTCTTCTCGTGATGTACAAATCGCTTTTGCTAATGAACTTTCATTGATATGTGATAAGGCTGGCATAAATGTTTGGGAGTTGATAAACTTGGCAAATAAACATCCTCGTGTCAACATACTCCAGCCCGGTTGTGGTGTTGGTGGGCATTGCATTGCGGTAGATCCTTATTTCATTACTGCAGATTTTCCTATGGAGTCTAAGATTATTTCTACAGCTCGTGAGATCAATAATTATAAGGCTTTTTGGTGTGCCGAGAAAGTGCAAAATGCGATGTTGAAGTTTGAGTTGGAACATCATTGTAAACCGGCTATTGCTATGATGGGATTGGCCTTTAAACCGGATATTGATGATTTGCGCGAGGCTCCTGCAAAATATATTACGACTAAGGTGATGCAAAGCTGTAATAATGCCAATATTTATATAGTAGAACCTAATGTGCAGGAACACAACGTATTTAAACTTACAGACTATAAAGAAGCCTATGAGAGGGCTGATATAGTCGTTTTTTTGGTTGCCCATTCTGTATTTAAATCCCTGCCATATAATGACAGGAAAGTAATTCTTGACTTTTGCGGAATTTATAAGAAATAATTAATCTCTTATAGCATGAAGAAAATTATGTTGGTTTTCGGGACTCGTCCTGAAGCTATAAAGATGGCTCCTTTGGTAAAAGAATTTCAGAAATATCCGGAGATGTTTAAGACAATCGTATGCGTTACCGGTCAGCATCGCGAAATGCTTGACCAAGTATTACGCATATTTGAAATCACTCCTGATTATGACTTGAATATTATGAAACAGGGGCAGGATTTGTATGATGTAACAGCTCGTGTCTTGACAGGTATGAGGGAAGTACTGCAAGAATCCCAGCCTGATTTAGTTTTAGTGCATGGTGATACAACTACTTCTACCGCCGCAGCTTTAGCTGCTTTTTATCGACAAATTCCGGTGGGGCATATTGAAGCGGGACTTCGTACACATAATATTTATAGTCCATGGCCTGAAGAAATGAACCGTCAGATCACTGGGCGTATTGCTACTTATCATTTTTCTCCCACACCTTTGAGCAAACAGAACCTGCTGAAAGAAGGTATCCATAATTCTTTTATAACAGTGACAGGTAATACTGTAATCGATGCACTTTATATGGTAGTGAATAAGATAAAGAACAACAAGCAGCTGGATAAAGAATTGGAGAATATTCTACAACAATCGGGCTATGATGTGAATCGTTTATGTGGTGGAAAGAAACTTGTACTGATAACTGGTCATCGCCGAGAAAACTTTGGTGATGGTTTTATATCAATGTGTATGGCCATCAAAGCACTGACATCAAAATATCCGAATGTTGATTTTGTTTATCCAATGCATTTGAATCCTAATGTTCGTAAACCGATCTATGAGGTTTTTGGTGAAGACTTAACAACTTTGAATAATATGTTTTTTATAGAACCTTTGGAGTATCTTTCATTTGTTTACTTGATGGAAAAATCAACCATTGTATTGACTGATAGTGGAGGTATTCAAGAGGAAGCTCCGGGGTTAGGGAAGCCTGTGTTGGTAATGCGAGATACTACTGAACGACCAGAAGCTTTGGAAGCCGGAACTGTGAAACTAGTAGGTACTGATTATGATAAGATAGTTTATGAAGTATCTGCTTTATTGGATGATCAGGACTATTATGAACAAATGAGTAAAGCGATTAATCCTTATGGTGATGGAATAGCGTGTGATAGAATTCTCTCATATATAGAATTATTGTGGAAGAGAAATATTGAAAGAAAATAAATTTCGTTATGGCTATTTTATGTTTTAGATAGTTAGATAAAAAATGTGTAGACTGGGTGAGATCGTGAGTTTAGATGACTTAAAAGGTAAAATAATAGTTTGTTTTGTTTAAGTTTGAAATAAGTTCCTATATACTTTGAGGATGATAATCTATTTTTTCTTATTATTATTAACCCTGTTAGGTCATTATGGAAACCCTAATGGAAACAATATAAAAATGTGGTACATTATTAATTTTGTAATGGCATTTTTTATATGTTGTGGGTATACTACAGGATCTGATTGGAGAGGTTATGAGTATCAGTATTATGATTATAGACCTTTTGATTTCTATACAGAACCGGGTTTTGTAATTTTACAATCAGTCTTTCAATTATTAAAAATAGACTTTTGGCATTTTGCACTATTGATAAAATTTGCCCTTTATACGATAATTATAAAAGCTATTAAAGAATATGTGGGGTTCAATTGTTATTTTAGTTTAGCATATTTTTATGTTTTGATAGGGTTATTTGGTTTCATAGATTTTCCTATGAGAAATATGATTTCTGTTTGTATTGCTTTGTATTGTTTTAAATATTATTGCTCAGAACAGAAAATGAAATATTTCTTTTTTGCGGGATTGTCTGCTTGTTTTCATTACTCAGGAATACTGATGTTTTTAATCTATTTTATTCGTTTGGAAGGAATTGGGAATAGAAGTCTGGTTCTTTTATTTGTGATATTTAATATTGCAATATCATTTATTGATATATATTTATTTAATTATATTAATAATCTACTGGATGGCTCTTTTGCGCAGTACTATATGGATGCATATTTCAGTGATGAAGAAGGTACACTAGGTAAAGGTATTAGTATGGGGTATTTGATGCATATTATATTCTTTTTGGGTATTATTAAATATCGGAAAGAAATTCAACAGCTTAGGTATGGCAAGGCTCTGTTATTATGTGGCGTTTTATATCCATTTCTTTATAGGATAGGACTTACCTTTTGGATTTTTGGAAGATTTGAGTTATTTGTAGGAATTCTATATTGTTGTGCAGTGGGTTATATATTGAAATTTGTTCCGTATAAACGAACTGTGATAAAAGTATCATTTTTTTATTTTGCTTTACTTGTATATACAAATATTACATCAAGTTATAAGTTTATTCCATATACAAACTACTTTTTTGAAATAGGCAATGATTGGACTTATTATCAAAGAGATAATTATAACTTAAAACAATCTCCATACAAGAAATGAAAAAAATATTGATTCTTTTATCTGGAAATATTTTGTATGATGCACGTGTTAGTAAAGAAATAGCATCTTTGAGGAAATTTGGATATTCTGTGGTTTTAGTACAAACTCACAAATTAGGTGAAAATAAAATAAATGATTATCCTGTATATGTTATTAACAAACAAAGTAGTGATAATATGAATTTCACTAAAATCTGGGAAATAGTAAAATTTTCAAATGAATTAAACAAAATTATTAAGAAAGAGAATCCTGATTATATCCACTGTAATGATGTTGGTACTTTGGTGTATGCATTAAGATTTGTTAAGACAAAGAAAGTGGTTTATGACTCTCATGAACTAGCTATAGAATGTGTCATTGGTATAAAAAATAAAATAATTAAATATATTGAGTATTATATGGTTCCATATCTTCATGCTATCATTATTCCACAAATTGATAGACTTAGATATTTCAGTTTTCGATATCCAAAGGCTAAAGGTAAGTTATATCTATTGGAGAATTTTCCTACAAAATTTGTAACCCGAACAGATGATTTATTTGAAACAGAACTTAAAATAAAAAGAGGTAATCGTAAGTTAGTATTATATACGGGGGCTCTCAATAATGAGCGAAAGGTAAAAGAGCTTATTGGGGCTATAAAAGATATTAATGAATTATTACTTGTTTTGATTGGTTTTTCTTCTGATTCTTATAGAAAAGAATTAGAAGATATGATTAATCAAAATAAATTAGAGGAAAGAGTTTATATTCTTAATCCTCTACCTCACCAAATGATTAAAAAATTGGCTGTATCTGCAGATATTGGAGTCTGTTTTTATGATGATCCTAATTTAAATTCTTATTTCTGTGCGAGTAATAAACTTTATGAATTAATGGATAGTGGAACGTTAGTGTTAACTAACGATACTGTAGGTGCTATGCGTGTAGTAAGAGCAGAAAATGGGGTTGTAATACCAGATACGTCTGTAGAATCAATTGTTACAGGTTTTCACAAACTTGTTAAACTGGATAATCCTCCCAAAATGCAGTTCTTTTGGGAATCTCAAGAAGAAGTATTGCGGCATATTTATAGATAAGTATGTATCAAAAATAGAAGATGTTGCTTAAATCAACAGAAATATTATTAACTATTTGAGATCTGTATAATTAGTGACAACATATACATGAATAAAATATTATTTGATCTTACAGCTACACAGCCAGCTCATGGAGTCAAACGGCATGGAGGAGGCAAATATGGAGAAATTATTTTAAGAAGAATATTAGAGAGAAGGCTTCCTGTAGCCTGTTATTATGATGGAAATAGGTGGATTAATCCATTAATTAAAGATGCAGTCGGAGATGAATTATATGACATCAATAGTGCACAGTTGAGTGAAATACTACATGAAACAGGTAGTATGCTAATATATTCACCACTTCCTAATATGCCGCTATTTAAATTTGATGAATGTAAGATTATTGGTACTATTCACGGACTTCGGCGTTTAGAGACTCCAGCTGATCCATATTGCTTTTTATATAAGAATCTTTCATGGAAAGATTTGGGTATTTTTTTCTATAAATATTTAGTTCCACTTACTTTTAAGAAACAGTTATGTAAGTATTATCTTCAAGAGTGGAATAATTCTAAGTTTAGCTTTATTACAGTAAGTAATCATACAGCTTGTGCTATAAAGGCTTATTTCCCATCTTTCAAGGATCGAAAGGTGCCAGTATTTTATAGTCCTTCAACTTCATCTGATAAGGAACTAAGTTTAAAGTATACTGATAAATATTTTCTCCTTGTAAGCGGTAACCGTTTTGAGAAGAACAATCTTCGTGCTATAAAAGCTTTAGATATGCTCTTTCAAGGAGGTTATCTAAAAGGGTATAAGGTAAGGATAGCTGGAGCAAAGTCTAGTAAGATTTTTCGTTATAAGATTAAGTGTAAAGAGAATTTTGAATTTTTTGATTATCTAGAGGATGCAGATTTGGAACAGCTTTATCACGATGCTTATTGTTTGATTTATCCCTCATTGAATGAAGGTTTTGGTTATCCGCCACTTGAGGCTATGCACTACGGAGTACCTGTTTTAGCATCAGCATTTGCAAGTATTACAGAAATTTGTGAGGGGGCGTCTATTTATTTTAATCCTTTTTCTATTGAAGAGATTGCAGCTCGTATATTGTATATTTGTAATATGGATGTTCATAGAGAATATGCAAAACGTGGGGTGAATCAATTTAATAAGGTGGCTACTAAACAAAAAGTCGATTTAGATGCTTTGATAGATTATCTTTATAAGGAGGCTGAGACAGATTAAGCTAGATAAATAAGAGTTCAATTGGAAACCATTTATGAGAACTTTAAATTTCAAGCATTAATGTTTTGTCGGAAATCGCAATAATAGTATATAGTTATATTCCTACAAAAGAAGAGCGTAGAACAATATTGGATTCCCAAAATTAGCTAATCAGTTGATTATATGATATATGGTAAAACAACAAATACGTGATTATTGGAGACTTTTCTGTAGTCTGTTATTTTCATTCCTTTATGCTCCTCATTTATTGATTGTTATAATAATGGACAAGAAGATGATATTTAGTGATATATTGAGAATGAGAACTCATGAGCATATAAAATTAGGAAAGTGGACGGGATTAATATTTTTCTTGCATACTAATTCATATTTTCGTACGTTGTTTTATCATCGTATAGGAGCTATTCCAGCAACGTTAATAGGATGGTATCGTCCAGGAAATAGATATTTTACAATTTCTTTTACAACAAAAATCGGTGCTGGAATGCTTTTGTCTCATCCTTACGCTACTATTTTGAATGCCGAATCTATTGGTGAGAACTTTTCGTGTATACATTGTACTACTTTAGGGGCAAAATCTAATGGGCGTCCAGTGATTGGCGATAATGTTTCTTTGGGTGCGAGTGTGACCATAGTGGGACATGTTCGTATTGGCAATAACGTTACTATAGGTGCCGGTAGTGTGGTAGTTAAGGATATTCCAGATAATTGTATTGCTGTTGGTAATCCTTGCAAACCGGTAAGATTCTTAAAAAAATGATATAATCAAAGTTTTTATTTTTCTATAAATAATAAATACCATATTTAATTAATGGAAATAGGATCATTTATAGAACTTCAATTTTATAAAGGAAAAGAGTTTTATAACCAAGATATAGATATTGCGCGGCTGAATACTGGAAGGGCTGCCATATGGCATGCTTTCCGAATGACAGGATGTAAGGCGATATGGATCCCATATTATCAATGTGATACAGTGCGTGAAACATTGTTGGAATATGGGGTGGAAGTAAAATATTATCATACAGATTGGAACTTTAATCCCATAGATTTAAGTCCGATGGATGATGAAGCTGTTCTCTTTGTAAATTATTATGGAGTGATGTCACATAAACGTATGGTGGATTTAGCAAATCAAAGCAAGAATCCTATTATAGATAATTGCCAAGCTTTCTTTAATAAACCTATTGATGGTGCTATGAATATTTATTCTTGCCGAAAGTTTGTAGGTACTCCCGATGGTGCGTATGTGATTGGTAAAGACGCTCATAAATATGTTGAGAAGTATCCACAATGTTATTCGAGTGACACTGCCACTTTTTTGTTAATGCGCATAGAGTATGGTTGCGAAGGGAAAGCTTATGAAGCTCGTTCTATAAATGAGCATAGAATAGACGGTGAACCTGTTATGAAAATGTCAAAATTGACACGTGCTATATTGGATGGAACAGACTATGAGTATATAAAGCGTTGCAGAAGGGATAATTTTGTATTTGCACATGATATGCTTGGCTGTATAAATAAAATAAACCCTCTTCAATACTACGATGAAGATACGGTTCCGATGGTTTATCCGTTAGTCGTTGAAGATGAACAATTAATTCAACGTTTGTTTGATGCAAAGCATTTTCAAGGTCATTGGTGGAGTTATATCTGTGATGAACAACCGGAAAATAGTTTTGAATATTGGATTTCTAAATATATGATTCCAATTACTATCGATCAAAGATATGGAAAAGAAGAAATAAAATATCTATCAAGAGTAATACACAATGAATAATTCATATAATGGGCACTTGTGCATTGTATTTGCTTTAGAACATTACAATCCGCTGAATATGATTCGTGCTTTTGGAGAGAGTGGAATAAACCCTGTATACATTTCTGTAAAGAGACGTTACGAGGTGGCGATTTTTAGTAAGTATATATCAAAGTTACACAGGGTGGATTCAGTAGAAGAGGGGTTCCGGCTCCTGTTGGATGAATATGGGAATTTTGATTCAGATCATAAACCTTATATCGTGTTTTCCGATGACAAGTCGGTAGGTTATTTTGATCTCCACTATGATGAATGGAAGGGTAAATTTATTGCTTACAATGCAGGAAAAACTGGGCGTATTAATGAGTTTATGGATAAATATAATATCCAGCAGCTTGCGAAGAAACATGGCTTTAATGTTTTAGATAGCTATGTGATAAGTAAAAATGATGACCTTCCAAAAGATTTGTGGTATCCTATCATTACAAAGGATATATCGCCAAATTCAGGTAGTTGGAAAGATGATGTATATGTGTGTCAGAACGAAAATGAATTGAAAAATGCAATTACTAAAATTTCAAGTCCGTTTATCATGATTCAACATTTTGTGGATAAACAAAATGAGATGGCTCTTGAAGGCTATACCATCAACCGGGGTAGGGACATGCATATTGTAACACAGATGACTTGGAAATATCTGATTCAAGGATATTATAGTCCCTATCATGATGTGTGTATGTTTACAGATAAGGAAATGGAACGTAAGTTGCAAGCGATGTTTGAGGAGATTGGGTTTGAGGGAATATTCGAGGTTGAGTTCTTGATAGATAAGGATGGAACATTTTATTTCATGGAAACCAATTTTCGCGCTTCTGCATGGAATCCTACCGGTAAATTTGCCGGAATGCCATTGGATTACCTTTGGGTAAAAGGTATGGAGAATAGCTATATAGATCCTTCAGATCGTAAAGATTTTGAACCGTTCACCAGTATGAGTGAAGTAATTGATTATGGTAAACGAGTGGAGGGTGGTATGGTAAGTATTGCAGAATGGCTAAGGGATTTCAAAGATGCTAAATGTGTGTACATTTATGATAAGGAGGATAGAGCACCTTGGGATGAAGTGACTAAGAATTGGGAAAGTTTTAAGTGAGGTACTGTTATGAAAATCTTAATATACGGAACCGGTAGTTATATTGGTAATCATTATAGAGATGCTTTAATGGTTAGGGGGCATGATGTGAAATGTGTAGATGCCATTAAGAATAAGCCTGTGGATGTAAATTTTAGTGGTGTAGATTCAGTTATTGATGTAGCCGGTATTGCCCATGTTAAAATTACTCCGGATATGGAAGATTTATTTTACCGAGTAAATACGAATCTTGCTATTGATTTATGCAGAGAAGCAAAAGCTAATGGCGTAAAACAGTTCATCTATATGAGTAGTATGAATGTTTTTGGCGATACTCAAAAACGAATTTATAGCTGTTCTCAGGAGAATCCGAAGAATTTTTATGGAAAGAGTAAACTATTGGCAGACAAAGGTATTCAAGCTATGGCCACACCGGATTTTAAAGTTGTATCGGTCCGACCACCAGTTGTATATGGTAAAGGATGTAAGGGGAATTTTGCATTACTTATTAAACTATCTAAGTTTTTTCCGATATTTCCATATTTCAGTAATACTAAAAGTGTTATTTTTATAGATAATCTTTGTAACTTTATTTGTGAGATTATAGAAAATCAAAGTTCAGGAATATTTCATCCACAAAATGCTAGGCATACAAGTATTGTTGAGATTATTAGAAATGTAAGAATGGCTAAGGGGAAAAAAACTTTAGTTATTCATGGGTTTGATTGGATAATAAGAGTCTTGATGAAGTTAAGTCACAAGGTTGAGCGTGCATTTGCGAATGATTATTATGATTTAGAGTTCTCTAAGTATAAAGACAATAGTTATTGTTCTATAGGTTTTAAGGAGTCAATAAAAAGAACTATTTGATGATTGGTAAAAAAAAAGTTTTTTTGGTAGCTTGTAAAGATTATAACTTTTATAACTTCAGAAGTGAGCTAATCTTAGAATTGCTAAAGATTGGTTTTGATGTTACTATTGTATGTCCTCCGGGCGACAAGATTCAGTTTTTCATAGAAAGAGGTTGCCACTTCATTGGGCACATGATGGATAGGCGTGGAACTAATCCTTTTAAAGATCTAAGCTTAATCAAAACATATTATAAAATTTTCAAGACAGGAAAACCTGATATAGTATTATCGTATACAACAAAAAGTGTGTTATACAGTGGTATCGCTTGCCGGTTACTACAAATACCTTATATTGTAAATAATGCAGGACTGTTAGAGCCATCAAACTATAATCCAATTGTAGGTATTTGCCTTAAAATTTTATATAAGTTGGGATTTAGAGATGCATCTTGTATGATGTATCAAAATAGTAGAGAAAGAGATGTGCTAAATGAACTTCTGAAGAATAAAATAAACTATAGAGATATTCCTGGTTCAGGAGTAAATCTTAATTCTTTTGCTTATGTTGACTATCCAGATGAAACGATACCGATTATATTTAATTATGTCGGTAGACTTGTTCGTATTAAGGGAATTGACGAGTTTTTGACTTGTGCGGAAGCTATTAAAGCAAAATATGCAAATACTCGTTTTGTTATCTATGGAGAATATGATGAAGAATTTTATCGTCAACGTGTAGATGATTTGCAGAAGAAAGGGATTGTAGAATATGCCGGTTCTGTAATGGATATGAAACCTTGTATAGCGGGTGCTCATGCTGTCATACATGCTAGTTACTATGAAGGAATGACGAATGTTGTACTTGAACATAGTGCTATGGGGCGTGTATGTATTGGTTCGGATATTCCAGGTGTTCGTGAGGCTATCAATAATGGTAAGACAGGTTTTTTATTTCCTGTAAAGGATAAACAAGCTCTCATAAAAGTGGTAGAGAGATTTATTAATTTGCCATACTCAGAAAAAGTGATTATGGGTAAGGCGGCTCGTAAAAAGATGGAGCGTGAGTTTGACCGTAATATTGTAACTAATATCTATCTAGAGGAAATTGATAAGATTTTTTCTAATAAATGAGACTGTCTGAAAATAATATGGATAAATTTATTAAAAGATTATTAGATTTACTACTTGCATTAGTTTTGCTTATTCCTGGAGCATTAGTTTTATTGGTAGGGGCTCTTTGGGTGAGTATCGTTTCTCCCGAAGCTTCACCTATATTTAAGCAGGTACGTGTGGGTTATAAAGGAAAGTATTTTACTCTTTTCAAACTTCGTTCGATGACTAACGAAGTAGATTCAAATGGTAGGTTACTTCCTGATAATGTTCGATTGAAGAGGTGGGGGAAAATTATACGCTCTACGAATATAGATGAACTTTTTCAGATATGGAATATTTTGAAGGGTGAAATGTCATTTATTGGTCCTCGTCCTATTTTGCCTAAAGAAATGCTTGTAATGACTATTGAGGAACAGAGTGAGCGACAATCAATGCGACCTGGTATAACAGGTTGGGAGGCTATACACGAAGGAGAGTCTGAAAATCGTCGTAAAATGGCTGAATTTGATTTATACTATGTGCGCAATTGGAGTTTGAGAATGGACTGGTTAATATTCTATAGAACTTTGCGAATTGTACTTAGGTTTCAACGTCCTGATGACTGTGTACGTGCTCCAAAGATGACTGATGATCAAATCTGTTCAGTTAAAGATAACGATAAATAATAAAAGAAATTATGAAATATCTGTTAGTTGTAGCCCATCCTGATGATGAAGTATTGGGAGCTGGTGCATCCATATGGAAATGGGCTAAAGAAAATAATACTGTGGATGTTGCCATTATGTGTACTGAAGCAAGGGCACGTGCATTTCGGCCCGGTGATGAAGAATTGAATAGTGATTTGGATGAATCAGCAAAGTACCTCGGTATCAATGAAAAGTATGAGGCTACATTTCCCAATATAGAGATGAATACTGTACCTCATTTAAAACTTGTGCAATTTATAGAATCTGCAATTAAAGAGAGTGAACCTGACATTATTATCACTCATCATCCCGCCGATACTAATAATGATCATTTGCAAACGTCTATGGCATGTCAAGAGGCGATTCGCCTTTTTCAACGTAGACCGGAGATTAAACGCGTGAAGGAATTTTGGTATATGGAAGTTCCGTCATGTTCAGAATGGGCCATTAACGGTGCTATGAATTTGTTTCGTCCAAATTGCTATGTAGAAGTAGGAAAAGAGGGAATCGATGCTAAAATAAAGGCACTATCAATGTATAGAGGAGTGATGCGCCCTTATCCACATCCACGCTCTGTTGAATATATCTGTGGATTAGCATCGGTCAGAGGTAGCCAATGGGGAGTGAATTATGCGGAAGCATTTGAGGTGGCATTACGCACTTATTAATCTAAATGGTAACTATATAATTTCCTTGCAGTGTGAGTTTTCATTAAATGGTAGAATATCTCTAAAATAAGCCCTTATAAGCATTATAATTGTTTATAAGGAGCTTTGTTGTAAGGCAGACTAAATAATATACTTTAAAGGATAGGTTATAAAATTGGTAGCAGAGAGTTTGGCAATTAGGACAAATTTTGATACAATCAAAAAAATGTTTTTGTTCAAATTGTAGGATTTTTTGGCCTTTTTGTTAATTGGGAATTGAAAATATTGCTTCTTATGTTGTATTATTTCTATCTTTGCACCCCGAATTTTTAAATTATAAACAGACATGAAAAAAATTGTTGCAAGTTTGGTATTGTGCATGGCTGTTATTGCAGCTAATGCGCAGAAAGCAGTAGAAGGAAACAAGTTTACAGATAATTGGTCGGTAGGCTTTAATGCTGGTGGAACTACTCCGCTTACTCATAGCGCTTTTTTCAAAAATATGCGGGCTGTATTGGGAGTAGGACTGGACAAGCAGGTAACTCCGGTATTAGGTTTGGGATTTGAAGCAATGACAAGCATCAATACTACGCCAAGTCGGACAGCATTTGATAATACGAACCTGAGTGTGCTGGGTACATTGAACTTAAGCAATCTGTTTGGCGGTTATGCCGGTGCACCGAGACTTTTTGAGGTAGAGACTGTTGCCGGTATCGGTTGGCTGCATTATGCTGTAAATGGTGAAAGTGACCTTAACAGTATGTCAAGCAAATTGGGACTTAACTTCAACTTCAATCTGGGAGAAGAGAAAGCATGGACTTTGGCTTTCAAACCGGCTTTGGTATATGACATGAGTGCAGACGGAACTGACAATGTATGTTTCAATGCCAATCGTGCCGCATGGGAGTTTACAGCCGGATTGAAGTATCACTTCAGTTGCAGTAACGGTAAACATTACTTCACCATTGTGAAACCGTATAATCAATCGGAAATAGATGCTTTGAATGATCAAATCAACAATATGCGCCGGGAAGCTGATGATAATGCTGCTGCGTTGAAGAATGCCAACCAGAAAGCTGCTGATTTGGAAAAAGCACTGAATGATTGTAAAAATCAGGCTCCGAAAGTAATTACAGAGACTGTTACCAACAATAAGAAGACTTTGGAATCTGTTGTTACATTCCGTCAAGGCGGTACTTCTGTAGAGTCTTCACAAACTCCTAATGTAGAGCGTATCGCTACTTATTTGAAGAATCATAAAAATGCAACCGTATCTATCAAGGGATATGCTTCTCCGGAAGGAAATGCTGATGTAAATGCTCGTATCGCTAAACAACGTGCAGAATCAGTGAAGAATATGCTTATCAACAGATACAAGATTGCTGCAAATCGTATAACTGCCGAAGGTCAGGGTGTAGGTAATATGTTTGAAGAACCTGATTGGAACCGCGTCAGCATCTGTACAATCAATGAAGATTAATTTGCATCTGTCTATAATAGACAACTAATCAACGGTATCATAATCTATTTTCAGAAAACAGCTCCAATGGGACTGTTTTCTTTGTTTATACCTGTGTTTTTGCTAATTATTTCAAAACTTATAAACGAAAAAACGTATATTTGCATATGGCTTCTAAAAAAGAATAGAATGGAACAAATGCGCAAATTGCCAATAGGCATACAAACTTTTGAGAAACTACGTGAAGAAAACTACCTTTATGTAGATAAGACTGCATTGGTTTATCGGATTGCATCTACCTCTGTGCCTTATTTTTTGAGTCGTCCACGTCGTTTCGGAAAAAGCCTGCTTATCTCCACTTTTGAGGCTTACTTTCAAGGACGTAAGGACTTGTTTGAAGGACTTGCGATAGAAAAATTGGAAACCGAATGGAAAGAATATCCGGTATTTCATTTGGATTTGAACGCCGAGAAATATGATAGTAAGGAAGCACTGGAACAGGTGCTTTCTCGTAATCTAAGTCTGTGGGAAGATCGATGGGGAAAGGATGCGGCAGAAGATACAATTGCTTCCCGTTTTGCAGGAGTACTTAGGCGTACTTACGAACAAACCGGCAAACAAGCAGTAGTACTGATTGATGAGTATGACAAGCCATTGCTTCAGGCTATCCTTGATGAGCCGTTGTTGGAAGAATACCGCCGTACGCTGAAAGCTTTTTTCGGCGTGTTGAAAAGTGCGGACCGGTATCTTCGTTTTGTATTCTTGACAGGAGTCACCAAGTTTGCACAGGTCAGTGTGTTCAGTGACTTGAATCAGTTGAACGATATCAGTATGAAACCAGCTTATGCCACTGTTTGTGGTATTACGAAGGATGAATTGGTGGAAACGTTTACTCCCGAAATTGATAATTTGGGAGAGAAGAACGGACTTACTTTTGACGAAACCGTATGTCGTTTGACAGCCTTATATGATGGCTATCATTTTGAAGAATCGGCAGAAGGTGTTTTTAATCCCTTTAGCCTGTTAAATGTTTTTGATAGTTATAAGTTTGATAATTATTGGTTTCAGACGGGTACACCTACCTATCTCGTTGACTTGCTGAAACAGAGTGATTATGATTTGCGCCTGTTGATTGATGGAGTAGAAGTACAGGCATCTGCTTTTTCGGAATATCGTGCGGAGATAAGAAACCCGCTTCCTATGATTTATCAGAGTGGTTATCTCACAATCAAGGGATATGATAAAGAGGTCAGTCTTTATACTTTGGGATTTCCTAATGACGAGGTTCGTTATGGCTTTTTGAATTTCCTGATCCCCTATTATACAGAAGTGTCTGATGCGGAGACCGGTTTTTATATTGTAAAATTCATGCGTGAGTTGAGGAGCGGTAATGTAGATGCTTTCATGGAGCGCCTGAAGGTGTTTTTTGCAGGTATGCCTTATGAACTGAGTGAGAATACTGAGCGTCATTATCAGGCGATTTTCTATGTTGTCTTCACCCTGATGGGACAATTTGTAGAAACGGAGGTTCGTAGTGCTCGTGGTCGTGCCGATGCAGTTGTGAAAACAAAAGACTTTATTTTTGTTTTTGAATTCAAGCTGAATGGAACTGCCGAAGAAGCGCTGAAGCAGATAGATGAAAAAGGGTATCTGATACCTTATACTTTAGATGGGAGAAAGTTGGTGAAAGTAGGGGTGAACTTTAGTAAGGAGAAGCGCAATATAGACTGTTATGTTATAGGCTGAATCAGTGCAAACGTAACTGTCATGAAATGAAAGTTTTATAAAGTATTTCTAAGAAACAGCTCCGGTGGGGCTGTTTTCTTTGTTTATGCCTGTGTATATTCTCACCTTTGCATCGTTGATCAACGAAATGAAAATTTAAAGAAAGTCTAATTTAAAATGTAAAGGAGAGATAATATGCCTCTATTTTATTATGCGAGACAGTCGCAGATTGCAACGAAAGAGGGTGTAAAGACATGGCACCTGAGTTTGAAGAAAGTAGGAAAAGTTGTGGATACGCAGTTGCTGGCGGAGAGTATTGCCGAAAAATCGTCATTGACGCCGGGTGATGTGCAGAACGTAATTCGTAACTTGATGTCGACGATGCGGATGCATCTGTTGAATAGTCGTACGGTACGTCTGAATGGTTTGGGTACATTCACCATGAAGGCCCGTACGCGTGGTAAGGGGACGGAAAAAGCAGAAGATGTAAACCCGAATCAAGTTACGGCGTTGCGTTGCCAGTTTACCCCGGAATATACGCGCCCGGCGGCTATTGGTACTACTCGCGCTTTGCTGCAGGGCGTGGAGTTTGAAAAATGGCTGGAAGCAGCCGTTGATGGTGGAACTTCCGGCGGTGGCGAATCGGATGGCGGAGAGGAAGAAGATCCGTTGGGATGAGAAGAGTTATGATTTATCGAGTAATAATTTAAAATTTAGGGACAATGAGTATAAAAGTATCAGTTTGGGATAAGATTCTGAAAGTGATTATTGCAGTGGCAAGCGCTATTGCAGGTGTAATTGGCGGACAAGCAATAGGTATTTAGGAATTTCCGGTCCGAATATGGAAACACTCCCGGCAAGCTGTGTGGAGCACGCATGCCGGGAGTGTTCGTTGTTATGGGGTGATTTGTTAATGTCTGAATATTTTTCTGATTTTTCTCATTAGCTTTATTCCAAGCATTGCTCCGTCGAAGACTGCCATTCCGGTGTTAAATGCCCGCATGATAGCGGTTCCTTTATCTGCTGCTGGGGCAATCGGAGCAAATAAGTTTCGGGCTGTGTCGGACATGACCTGTTTCTGAGTACGCAATTCTTCTAATGCTTCTGCTCTTCGCTGTTGGAGGTCTTCTAATGTAAGGATCTCTGTATTGGAAATATCATTCATATTCATGATATTTTAGTTCTTGTTGTTATCTATGAATAATCCTGCAATGAATCTGGTCATTGGATTAATAATGATTTTTTTGCGGAATATGACAATCAGTGCAATCAATAAGATGTGGAAACAACTTATCATGGCGAAACTTACCATGAGTCCGCCCACTATCGGGTCTAATATATAGGCCAGCGTAAAAGAAAGATAGAACAAAGCCACCATGCCAAGAATGACGACCAACAATACAAGTATAAGTGTGGAAAGCAATATGGTTAGCTTCTCCGCTACTTCCAGCTGGGTATATTTCTTTTGTAATTCCAGATACTTCTTGAATTCTAAAAATAATTGCTGAATATTCTCAATACTGTTGTCGTCTGCAAACATAGTGGCTTTGTTTTGAAATGTGGCTTGATTTATTCGTTTGCTTCGCCTTTAATTTCTGCGGCAATCTCGTCAACGAGGTTCTCCATTTCATTACGGTTCAACCGGATACCTTTCTTACGGAGAATCTCTGCAATCTTTTGACGCGTGTCTTCTCCTTTTTCCGGGGCAAACAAAATACCGATGGCGGCACCTACTGCTGCACCACCTAAAAATGCTGCTAAAACATTTAATCCTTTCATAATAATACTCCTTTCTTTTTATTAGGTCTAATGTAACAAAGCTAACAATTTTTTTTGAATGATTGTTCAACAGTTCTTGTTTTTTAGAAATATATACCATGAAAACCAACAAAATGTACATTTTAATTATATTTAACTGCATCGGAGGGCATAAGATAAGCGGTTCGGCGTACTTTTGCTCCATAAATTAAAAAGAGGTATATGAAAAAATTGTTGAATGGGACAATTCTATTACTTTTGATGTGTGCAGTATCGGGATTGACGTCTTGTATGAATGACGGAGGTTCCGATTGGGTTGGAAAATGGCAGTTGCGTGAATATCAGTATCCCGACGGTAAAGTGCAGAAAGTGGACAGCATCTTTTATGGCTTTCAAAAAGGTAGCTTTTTGGCATATTGTATGAATAAAAGTGGAAGCTATGAAGGTTTTTATGGCTATTATAAGTTGAAAGATGATGAAATTTCTATAACTTTGTGGCCGGATAATAGTTCCGGAAATGAGGCAGCGCACGAGGAACTGGTGAATTCTGCAAGTTATAAGAATTTCTTTGGCTGGGGAGATACCGGTGAAAGGACATTCAAGGTTGAAGAACTGACCGACAAGAAGATGCGATTGAACTATGAGGGAACGAAATATGTTTTCCGTAAGTATTGAGTGTAGTTTTGGAATAGACATAGTTACTAACAAAAAATAAAAGAAAAAGATGAAAAAATTGGCAGTATTAGGAATGGGAGTATGTATTGTACTGGCATTCTCTTCTTGTAAATCAAGTGAAAGTGCTTACAAGAAGGCATATGAAAAGGCTAAACAGCAGGAATTGGCTGAACCACAAACTACCACACCGGTAGAGGAAGTGGCCCCTGTGGTTAGCGCTCCTGTAGAAGCAAAAGTTGTGGAAAGTGCACCGGTAGGTACGATTCGTGAAGAAAAAGTAACGGTTGTGTCCGGTGTTGACGGACTGAAAGATTATAGTGTTGTATGCGGTAGTTTCGGTGTGAAGGCTAATGCAGAGAACCTGAAAAACTTCTTGGACAAGGAGGGTTACAATGCTGTGATTGCATTTAATGCAGATGCTGCTATGTACCGCGTGATTGTGAGCACATACGCCGATAGAAATTCTGCTGCTAATGCTCGTGATGCTTTCAAGGCCAAATATCCTAACCGTCAGGATTTTCAGGGTGCTTGGCTGCTGTATCGCATTAATTAATTTGAATTCTTTTTGGTAATTCATAGGAAAGGGGTATCTTCCTCCTTTCAAGATAGGGCAGTAACTGGGAAGTTACTGCCTTTTTCATAATGTGTTGGAAATGATAATGAAAACTCTGTTTTTTGAGATTGTGAAAAGTGCTTATAAATTTCTCTTTTTCGTTTAAAAGAAGTTATAAAACAAAATTAAAAACTTTTTGCGGTGGAAAAGTTTTTAATTTTGCACCTTATATATTTTTAGAATACATATGGGACGACAATATATACTTGATGCGATTGATGCAGCACTGTGCGCCGGTGCAGATATTCTCTCTATTTATAATGATCCGGCATCAGACTTTCAAATAGAAAAGAAAGCGGATAATTCCCCTTTGACGATTGCTGACAGAAAAGCGCATGAAACCATTGCAGGATATCTAAAGAATACCCCTTACCCATTATTGAGCGAAGAAGGAAAGCATTTATCTTATGCCGAGAGAAGTACGTGGGACACTCTATGGATTGTGGATCCTTTGGACGGAACGAAGGAGTTCATAAAACGGAATGGAGAATTTACTGTTAACATCGCTTTGGTGCATAACTCTGTTCCTGTAATGGGAGTTATCTATCTTCCGGTGAAAAAAGAACTTTATTTTGCCGAAGAGACTTTGGGGGCTTACAAGCTTTCCGGTTTCACCACTCGTGGCGAGGCGTCGTTGGAAGAATTGATGGCAGAAGCCGTTCGTTTACCTGTGAAGGACAAACATTCCGGGTTTGTGATTGTGGCATCCCGTTCCCATTTGTCTCCGGAAACCGAAAGCTATATTGAAAAGATGAAGTGTTGTCATTCGGATGTAGAATTGGTTTCAAGTGGCAGTTCTATCAAGATATGCTTGGTTGCAGAGGGAAAAGCGGATGTATATCCCCGTTTTGCTCCGACAATGGAGTGGGATACTGCGGCTGGACACGCCATTGCACGCGCAGCCGGTATGGAGGTATATCAGGCTGAAAAGGAAGAGCCTTTGCAATATAATAAAGAAGATTTGCTGAACCCTTGGTTTATAGTAGAGCCCAGGCGTAACTAAATAATGACTCGTATATATGACCTTTGAAATCATATTTGTGCTTTTGGCACTGGTGGGTATGGTGATAGCCCTGATTTTGGACAAGATGCGTCCGGGAATGGTGCTTTTCTCGGTTGTGGTGTTGTTCCTTTGTGCGGGAATCCTGACACCTAAAGAAATGTTGGAAGGATTCAGTAATAAGGGGATGATTACCGTAGCCATGCTGTTTTTAGTCAGCGAAGGTATACGCCAGTCAGGTGCATTGGGACAGCTTATAAAGAAACTGCTTCCGCAGGGTAAAACTACGGTTTTCAAGGCTCAACTTCGAATGTTGCCGATAATTTCCTTTATTTCCGCTTTCCTGAACAATACTCCTGTTGTTGTAATTTTTGCCCCGATAATAAAGCGCTGGGCAGAGTCGGTAAAACTTCCGGCAACGAAATTCCTGATACCTCTTTCATATGTCACGATTCTGGGAGGTATATGTACATTGATCGGTACTTCTACAAACCTGGTGGTGCATGGCATGATATTGGAAGCCGGGTATGAAGGCTTTACCATGTTTGAACTTGGAAAGGTGGGGATTTTTGTGGCGGTAGTTGGTATCCTCTATCTGTTTCTGTTTTCATCCAAACTGCTGCCGGATGTACGTAAAGATGCTGTGAAATTGGATGACGAACCGGAAGAGCATAGTGATTTGCATCGTGTAGAGGCTGTTTTGGGCGCTCGTTTTCCCGGTATTAACAAGAAGTTGAAGGATTTCAACTTTAAACGTCATTACGGAGCTGAAGTAAAAGAAATAAAACGTAACGGCCAGAGTTATACGCAGGATTTGGAGAATGAATATTTTCGGGAAGGTGATACATTGGTTGTAATGGCTGACGACTCCTTTGTGCAGACTTGGGGAGAATCTTCTGTGTTCGTAATGTTGGCTAACGGTAAGGATACGGAACCTGTTGCAAGCAGAGGCAAACGCTGGTTTGCACTTATTCTGTTGTTATTGATGATTACCGGAGCAACAGTCGGTGAACTTCCTGCTGTGAAAGAAGCTTTTCCGAATATAAAGCTGGATATGTTCTTCTTCGTTTCGGTGACGACCATTATAATGGCGTGGACAAAAATCTTTCCTGCACGTAAATATACAAAATATATATCATGGGATATCCTGATAACGATTGCTTGTGCTTTCGCCATCAGTAAGGCAATGGTGAATTCCGGGGTGGCGGATGCTGTGGCTAAATATATTATCGGCCTTACGGAGCATTATGGACCTACGGTATTACTGGCTGTCATGTTTATCATTACAAACCTGTTTACCGAACTGATAACGAATAACGCCGCCGCTGCACTCGCTTTCCCATTGGCGCTTTCCATTTCATCACAGTTGGGAGTGAGCCCGACACCTTTTTTTGTGGTGATTTGCATGGCTGCATCGGCAAGTTTTTCAACACCCATCGGTTATCAGACCAATCTGATAGTACAGGGTATCGGTAATTATAAGTTTACTGATTTTGTTCGTATCGGACTGCCGTTGAATATTATCACTTTTCTTATATCCATATTCCTTATTCCCCTAATTTGGCCATTTTGATTGAATTATGACAGAGAATAATATATATCCTATTTTTGACAGAATGTTGTCGAGGCAAGACAAAGAAGAGCTTTTGAAACAACATAGCGTGATGATTTGGTTTACCGGACTAAGCGGTTCGGGTAAGAGTACGATAGCTATCGCCTTAGAGCGTGAGTTGCATGAGCGGGGACTGCTTTGCCGTATTCTGGATGGAGATAATATCCGTAGCGGTATTAATAATAATCTGGGTTTTACGGAAGCCGACCGTATAGAAAATATTCGTCGCATAGCTGAGGTTTCCAAACTTTTTGTAGATACGGGTATCATAACGATTGCCGCCTTCATCAGCCCCAGTAATGATATTCGCGAAATGGCGGCCAATATTATCGGAAAAGATGATTTTCTGGAAGTGTACGTCAGTACGCCTATCGAGGAATGTGAACGCCGGGATGTAAAAGGTCTGTATGCAAAGGCGCGTCGGGGGGAGATTAAGAACTTCACCGGTATTTCCGCTCCTTTCGAGGCACCTGCTCAGCCTGCGTTGGTGTTGGATACGTCTGCATTGAGTCTGGAAGAGTCTGTCAATAAGCTATTGGAATTAATTTTACCGAGAATTCAGAAGAAATAATATATAATGAAAGAAGAATATAAACTGAGCCATTTGAAAGAACTCGAAGCAGAGTCTATTCATATTATCCGCGAGGTGGCTGCGGAATTTGAGAATCCGGTGATGCTTTATAGTATCGGTAAGGATTCATCGGTTATGGTACGTCTGGCTGAAAAGGCTTTTGCGCCGGGTAAAGTGCCTTTCCCGCTGATGCATATCGACTCAAAGTGGAAGTTTAAGGAAATGATCCAATTTCGTGACGAGTATGCCAAAAAGTATGGTTGGAATCTGATTGTGGAAAGTAATATGGAAGCATTCCAAGCCGGTGTTGGACCTTTTACGCATGGCAGTAAGGTACACACCGATTTGATGAAGACTCAGGCTCTGCTGCACGCATTGGACAAGTATAAGTTTGATGCCGCTTTTGGCGGCGCCCGTCGCGACGAGGAAAAATCGCGTGCGAAGGAACGTATTTTCTCTTTCCGCGATAAATTCCACCAATGGGATCCTAAGAACCAGCGCCCTGAATTGTGGGATATATATAATGCACGTGTCCATAAAGGGGAGAGCATCCGCGTGTTCCCGCTGAGTAATTGGACAGAATTGGATATCTGGCAATACATTCGGCTGGAGAATATTCCTATCGTACCTCTGTACTTTGCCAAAGAACGTCCTTGTGTGGAAATTGACGGTAATCTGATTATGGCTGATGACGACCGCCTGCCGGAACAATATCGTGAAAAGATAGAGATGCGTATGGTGCGTTTCCGTACGTTGGGCTGCTGGCCGTTGACCGGAGCTGTGGAAAGTAATGCCGATACAATAGAGAAGATTGTAGAGGAAATGATGACTACCACCAAGAGTGAACGTACTACCCGCGTCATCGACTTCGATCAGGAAGCAAGTATGGAGCAGAAAAAACGTGAAGGATATTTCTAAGGAATTAAGAATTAAAATTGAGAATTAAGAAATGAATGATTCAAGACTTGATATAAAGGCTTTCCTTGATAAAGATGAACAGAAAGATTTGCTTCGTTTCCTTACTGCCGGTTCGGTAGACGACGGAAAGTCCACACTTATTGGACGCCTGTTGTTCGATAGTAAGAAGTTGTACGAAGATCAGTTGGATGCGTTGGAACGCGACAGCAAGCGTATGGGCAATGCCGGCGACCACATTGATTATGCATTGCTACTGGATGGCTTGAAAGCGGAACGTGAACAAGGCATTACGATTGACGTAGCCTACCGTTATTTCTCTACAAATAATCGTAAATTCATTATTGCCGATACTCCGGGACACGAACAGTATACGCGTAATATGATTACCGGCGGCTCCACCGCTAACTTGGCAATCATTCTGGTAGACGCCCGAATGGGAGTCATTACACAGACACGCCGCCATACTTTCCTTGTTTCTTTGTTGGGTATCAAGCATGTAGTGCTTGCTGTCAATAAGATGGATTTGGTGGGATTTTCCGAAGAACGCTTTAATGAAATAGTAGGGGAGTATAAGAAATTTATAGCTCCGCTGGGTATTCCCGATGTGACTTGCATCCCACTTTCTGCACTGGATGGTGATAATGTAGTGGAGAAGTCGGACCGTACTCCTTGGTACAAGGGCGTTTCTCTGCTTGACTTCCTTGAAACTGTGCCTATTGACAATGACCACAACCTGAAAGATTTCCGTTTCCCGGTGCAATATGTGCTGCGCCCTAATCTTGACTTCCGCGGTTTCTGCGGTAAAGTGGCTTCGGGCATTATCCGTAAGGGCGATGAAGTTATGGCGTTGCCGTCGGGAAAGAAGTCCCGTATCAAGAGTATCGTGACTTACGAAGGTGAACTGGATTATGCTTTCCCGCCACAGTCCGTTACGCTGACACTGGAAGACGAGATCGACGTTTCGCGTGGGGAAATGCTGGTGCATCCTGATAATCTTCCGATGATGGAGCGTAATTTTGAAGCTATGGTGGTGTGGATGGATGAAGAACCGATGGACGTAAATAAATCTTTCTTCATCAAGCAGACTACTAATTTGAGCCGTACGCGCATTGATAGTATCAAGTATAAGGTAGATGTCAACACAATGGAGAAGCTTTCCATTGATAATGGCCGGTTGACGAAAGAAACTATGCCACTGCAGCTGAATCAGATTGCCCGCATGGTGTTGACTACTGCTAAAGAGTTGTTCTTTGACCCGTACAGGGCTAACAAAGCCACCGGTTCGTTTATCTTGATAGACCCGATAACCAATAATACCAGCGCCGTAGGTATGATTATCGACCGGGTGGAAGATAAGGACATGCACCTTTCCGAGGAACTTCCCGTATTGGATTTGCCGAAATTGGGAATTCTCCCCGGACAGTATGAGGCTGTGGAAAAGGCTGTGAAAGAACTGGAACGCCAGGGAATAGCAGTGATAATCAAGAAGTGAAAAGTTAAGAATTAAACAAAATGGGTCTATTAGAATTCAATAAATTGCCGATTAATACGCTTGTCGGTGCAGACTGGAAAACGTTTAATGCCATTACAAAGGGGCGTGAAATAGATGCTGCATACAAAGGGAAATATCGATTGACGAAAGCTGTATGCCGTCTGCTTGCTACACTGGCTCCTTTGCAGGACAAGCGTTATGAGAAGTTATTGGCTGCCAAGCCGCTGGAACATGATCCGGTTTTTATCCTCGGGCACTGGCGCAGCGGAACAACTTTCGTGCATAATGTGTTCTCTTGTGATAAGCACTTTGGCTATAACACAACTTATCAGACCGTATTTCCGCATCTGATGATGTGGGGACAGCCTTTCTTCAAGAAGAATATGAGCTGGCTGATGCCCGACAAGCGTCCTACGGATAATATGGAGCTGGCTGTGGACTTGCCGCAGGAAGAAGAGTTTGCATTGGCGAATATGATGCCTTATACCTACTACAATTTCTGGTTTCTGCCTAAGCACCAACAAGAATATGCAGATAAGTATCTGTTGTTTGATGATATAAGCGAAGCAGAGTTGAGGGTATTTGAAGAAACATTCACCAAGCTTATCAAGATTTCCTTGTGGAATACGCATGGAACTCAGTTCCTCAGTAAGAACCCGCCTCATACGGGACGTGTGAAGGAACTGGTGAAGATGTTCCCTAATGCCAAGTTCATCTACTTGATGCGCAATCCTTATACGGTGTTTGAAAGTACGCGTAGTTTCTTTACGAATACTATCCAGCCGTTGAAACTTCAGGATATCACTCCTGCGGAGTTGGAGCAGAACATATTGTCTGTTTATGCCAAGCTCTACCATAAGTATGAGGCAGACAAGGCAAGTATTCCGGCTGGTAACTTGATTGAAGTGAAATTTGAGGATTTTGAAGCTGATGCGATGGGAATGACAGAACACATCTACGATGCGCTGTCCATACCCGGTTTTGCAGATGCCCGCGGCGCTATTGAACAGTATGTAGGCGGTAAGAAAGGTTATAAGAAGAATAAATATAAATATGATGACCGTACGGTGCGGCTGGTTCAGGAAAACTGGGATTTTGCACTGAAACAATGGAACTATGAACTTTAATTGATTGTAGGAGGCTAAAGAAATGATTCGTAAAAAACTTCGTATGTTGAGTTTGCTGTCCGTAATGCTTTGTAGCGTAGCAGCATCGGCACAGCATAAAGTCGAAATGATTCCTTTTGGAAATATGGATCAATGGATTGATCGTCAGATTAAAGAGTCGGGGATTATCGGTGGCGCCACCAAGAATGTATTTGCTATCGGGCCTACTGCTACTATCACAGAGAATAAGGCATATACGAATATGGGGGGCTCTCCCTGGGCTACTTCCAATGTAATGGCACGCGTGGCGGGTATTACCAAAACCAATACTTCGGTATTTCCGGAAAAACGGGGTGATGGCTTTTGCGCCCGTATGGACACCCGTATGGAAAGTGTAAAGGTATTTGGCATTGTGGATATTACGGTGCTGGCTGCCGGTTCCATATTCCTCGGTAATGTGCACGAGCCTATCAAGGGAACGAAAAATCCGCAGAAAATGCTGAATTCCGGTATTCCGTTTACGAAAAAGCCCATTGCAATCCAGTTTGACTACAAGGTGAAAATGTCCGACCGGGAAAAGCGTATTCGTGCAACGGGTTTCAGCAAGATAACCGATGTAGAAGGTAAGGATTTTCCGGAAATGAACCTCTTTTTGCAGAAACGCTGGGAGGATAAGGATGGAAATATCTACGCCAAACGTGTGGGTACGGTAGTGGTACGCTATTACAACACTACGGACGACTGGCGCAATAACGCCACTTATTCCATTATGTACGGTGATATTACGGGTAATCCTGAATATAAAGCGCATATGATGCGTCTGCAAGTACAGGAACGCTATGCGGTGAACAGCAAGGGCGAAAGTGTGCCTATCAAAGAAGTGGCGTGGGGAACGGAAGATGATGTCCCTACCCATATTCAGCTGCAATTTACATCCAGTCATGGCGGAGCGTACATCGGTTCTCCGGGCAACTCGTTCTATGTGGATAATGTGAAGTTGGTATATTGATTCTTTTTTCCGATTGGCCGGACAGGGTGGTTGCAACTTTAATGAAGAATATAAAAAAATAAATGGTTGTGGTATGAAACATTTTAATATCAGAGCTGCAATAGCTTCTTTGTTTTCCGGTTCCGGGCGGAATAATCGGAATGGACTTCCTGAAAAGACGGATTTTTCCGACGAAGATGCCCGTTACATGAGGATGGCTATTGACTTGTCTGTTGAGAACATTGATAATGGAGGCGGTCCTTTTGGCGCTGTCATTGTTCGTGACGGAGAGGTCATTGCTACGGGAGTGAACCGGGTGGTTCCCAATAATGATCCTACTGCCCATGCCGAAGTGAATGCCATTCGCAATGCCTGCCAGAAGTTGGATACTTTTCAATTGGAAGGATGTACTGTTTACAGTTCGTGCGAGCCTTGTCCGATGTGCCTGAGTGCCCTCTACTGGGCGGGAGTGAAACGCATTTGTTACGGCAATACGAAAGCTGATGCCAAGGCCATTGACTTCGACGACTCTTTTATTTATGACCAGCTGGACTTGGGGTACGACCAACGTTCCATTCGTTGTGAACATTTCCTGCGTGATGAGGCTCAGAAAGCATTCCGTAAATGGCAGGAGAAGAGCGACAAGATACCTTATTGAGTAGTAAAAAACTGTCGTAGAGATAAAACTTATCTCTTTTAAGCTGATTTAAAATATTAATCGTAATTTTGTAGCCCATTATGAGTAGAATAATAGCTATTGATTACGGTAAGAAGCGTACGGGTATAGCCGTTAGCGATACGTTACAGATGATTGCTAACGGACTTACCACTGTACCTACGCATGAGTTGCTCGCCTTTATTCTTGACTATGTGGCAAAAGAACCGGTAGAACGGATTCTTGTCGGCTTACCGAAACAGATGAATAACGAGGCTTCTGAGAACATGAAGCGTATCGAACCCTTTGTGCGCTCTCTGAAAAAGAAGTTACCGGATATGCCGGTGGAGTACGTGGATGAACGCTTTACTTCGGTATTGGCGCACCGTACGATGCTGGAAGCCGGATTGAAGAAGAAAGACAGGCAGAACAAGGCGTTAGTCGACGAAATCAGTGCGACTATTATCCTGCAAACTTATTTGGAGAACAAGCGTTTCGCTTCTTTATAAGTGTATAAGAAATAATTCATAATTGATAATTCATAATTAAAGAAATGATTTTACCCGTTTATGTATACGGACAACCCGTATTGAGAAAAGTGGCCGAGGACATCACTCCTGACTATCCGAACCTGAAAGAATTGATTCAGAATATGTTTGAAACAATGGACCACGCTGACGGTGTGGGACTTGCAGCACCGCAGATCGGTTTGCCGATTCGTGTGGTTGTTGTAGATTTGGATGTGCTGTCGGAGGACTATCCTGAATATAAAGGTTTCCGTAAAGCATATATCAATGCACACATTCTGGAAGTATCGGGCGAGGAAGTATCTATGGAAGAAGGCTGCCTGAGCTTGCCCGGTATTCATGAATCTGTAAAAAGAGGCAATAAAATACGTGTGAAATATCTGGATGAGGACTTGGTGGAGCATGACGAGATCGTGGAAGGTTATCTTGCTCGTGTAATGCAGCATGAGTTTGACCATTTGGACGGTAAGATGTTCATCGACCATTTGTCGCCTTTGCGCAAGCAGATGATAAAAGGAAAATTGAATGCCATGTTGAAAGGTAAGGCACATTGCACTTACAAAGTGAAAACTGTAAAGTAAGAAAACCATATAATAAGGTATAAAAGGCTCAAAAAAAATAAAAAGTCTTCCGTATATCCTGATATATAAATGAATAAACGCTACTTTTGTTTTGTTTACAAGCATTTATAAGACAATATGATCAAAAAGATATTGCTGGCAATTTTGTTATTGCCCACGTTGTTATATGCGCAAATCAATACGGAAAGGGTGATGACTATTGCCCGGAACGCATTGTATTTTGAAGACTACGTGCTTTCTATCCAATACTTCAATCAGGTAATCAACGCGAAGCCTTATTTATATGAGCCTTATTTCTTTCGTGCACTGGCCAAAATTAATTTGGATGATTTTCAGGGTGCTGAAATGGATTGTGATTTGGCTATTCAGCGCAATCCTTTTGTTGTGGGCGCTTATCAGATAAGAGGATTGGCGCGTATTCGCCAGGATAAGTTTGATGGTGCGATAGAAGACTATAAAACTGCCTTGAAATATGATCCGGAAAATGTGGTGCTCTGGCATAATCTCTCTTTGTGCCATATGCAGAAAGAGGACTTCAGCTCTGCCAAGGAAGACTTAGGTAAGCTGCTTGCCATAGCTCCGAGATATACGCGGGCGTATCTGATGCGAGGTGAAGTCAACCTGAAGCAGAACGATACGATACAGGCTTTGAAGGACTTTGATACAGCTATCGATATGGATCGTTATGATCCGGACAGTTGGGCTGCACGAGCTATTGTGCGTCTCCAGCAAGCCGATTACAAAGAGGCTGAAAGTGATTTGGATCAGGCGATACATCTGAGTGTGCGTAACTCAGGCAACTACATTAATCGTGCTTTGGCGCGTTTTCATCAGAATAATTTGAGAGGTGCCATGAGTGACTACGATTTGGCGCTGGATATTGATCCTAATAATTTCCTCGGACACTATAATCGCGGTTTGTTGCGTGCGCAAGTTGGTGACGACAACCGGGCGATAGAAGATTTTGACTTTGTGCTGAAGATAGAGCCGGATAATATGATGGCAACGTTCAATCGTGGTTTGTTGCGTGCACAGACAGGAGATTATCGCGGTGCTATCAGCGATTATTCCAGAGTGATAGATGAATATCCCAATTTCATGGCCGGTTACTATCATCGCGCTGAAGCCAGAAAGAAGATTGGTGATCGTAAGGGGGCGGAGCAGGATGAGTTTAAGGTTATGAAGATGCAGCTCGACAAGCGTAACGGTGTAACTTCCGGTGGTAACGGTAAGGATGTGGCGGATAATAATAACGGAGATTCCGGGCAGGACAGCAGTAAGACCCGTAAGAAGTCTGATAAGAATATGGAGAACTATCGCAAGATTGTGATAGCGGATGATTCGGAAGCCGATCAGCGTTACAAGAGCGACTATCGTGGGCGTGTGCAAGATCGGAATGTAACTATCAAGCTCGAACCGATGTATGCGCTGACCTACTATGAGAAGCTGAGCGATGTGAAGCGGATAGTGCACTATCATAAGTACATCGATGAATTAAATCATTCGAAATTGCTTCCCAAGCCGTTGCGAATCACCAATATGGAGTCTCCGTTGACAGAAGAGCAGGTGCGTTTCCATTTTGCTTTGATCGACGCTCATACATCAGAGATTGTAGCGGATGAGAAGAATGCCAAAAAACGGTTCATGCGGGGGCTGGATTTCTATTTGGTACAAGATTTCGCAAGTTCCATAGATGACTTTACACAGAGTATCTTATTGGATGATACCTTCTTCCCGGCATATTTTATGCGTGCTTTGGTGCGTTATAAGCAATTGGAATACAAAAAAGCGGAGGCCGGAATGAGTGAGGGTGCTGTTTCCGGCGCATCGGAAGTGAAAAAAGCGGAAGTGACGGCTATGGACTACGACATTGTGAAAAATGATTTGGACCATGTCATCCGGTTAGCGCCCGATTTTGTTTACGGCTATTATAATCGCGGAAATATATTGTCCATGCTGAAAGACTATCGTGCGGCACTGGTGGATTACGATAAAGCAATTGAACTGAACCCCGACTTTGCCGAGGCATATTTCAATCGTGGATTGACACATATCTTCCTGGGTAATAACAGGCAGGGTATTTCGGATTTGAGCAAGGCGGGTGAATTGGGTATTGTTTCCGCCTACAACATTATCAAGCGATTTACCAATACGCAGCAATAACATTTTTTTGCTAAAAAATAGAATATCAATAAAGAATTAGCTATTTTTGCGTTCTAAAAAATGAACTATACATAACATTATGATAAAGATAACTTTTCCAGACGGCTCTGTTCGTGAATACAACGAAGGAGTAACGGGACTGCAAATAGCAGAAAGCATTAGTTCACGCTTGGCACAAGACGTGCTGGCTTGTGGAGTGAACGGAGAAACTTATGATTTGGGGCGTCCTATCAGTGAAGACGCCGAAGTGGTTCTCTATAAATGGGAAGACGAACAAGGCAAGCATGCCTTTTGGCATACCAGTGCCCACTTGCTGGCGGAAGCTTTGCAAGAGTTGTATCCGGGTATTCAGTTTGGTATCGGTCCGGCTATTGAGAACGGTTTTTATTATGATGTAGATCCGGGAGAGGCCACTATCAAGGAAGCCGATCTGCCTGCTATCGAAAAGAAAATGGCAGAGTTGGTTGCTAAGAAAGAAGCTGTTGTCAGAGAAAGTATATCAAAGACAGATGCTCTGAAAATGTTCGGCGATCGCGGTGAAACTTATAAATGTGAGTTGATTTCGGAATTGGAGGATGGCCATATCACCACTTATACGCAAGGTGCATTTACGGACTTGTGTCGTGGTCCTCACTTGATGACTACCGCACCTATCAAGGCTATTAAGCTGACTTCTGTTGCCGGCGCTTATTGGCGTGGACAGGAAGACCGCAAGATGATGACCCGTATCTATGGTATCACTTTCCCGAAGAAGAAGATGTTGGATGAATATCTTGTGCTGCTGGAAGAAGCCAAGAAACGCGACCATCGTAAAATTGGCAAGGAGATGGATTTGTTCATGTTCTCCGATACGGTAGGCAAGGGACTTCCGATGTGGTTGCCGAAGGGTGCCGCATTGCGTATCCGTCTGCAAGAGTTCTTGCGTCGTATTCAGGCACGTTACGATTATCAGGAAGTGATGTGTCCGCCTATTGGAAATAAGTTGTTATATATCACTTCCGGACACTATGCCAAATATGGTAAAGATTCGTTCCAGCCCATCCATACGCCGGAAGAAGGTGAGGAGTACTTCCTGAAGCCGATGAACTGCCCTCATCACTGTATGATTTACAAGAACTCTCCCCGTTCTTATAAAGATCTGCCTTTGCGCTTGGCCGAGTTCGGTACGGTTTGCCGTTACGAACAGAGTGGCGAGCTTCATGGGCTGACTCGTGTCCGTAGTTTCACGCAAGATGATGCGCATATCTTCTGCCGTCCCGATCAGGTGAAGGATGAATTCCTGCGTGTGATGGACATAATCTCGATTGTGTTCCAGTCCATGCATTTTGAGAATTTCGAAGCACAGATTTCTTTGCGCGATAAAGTGAACCGCGAAAAGTATATCGGTAGCGATGAAAACTGGGAAAAGGCGGAACAGGCCATTATCGAGGCTTGTGAAGAAAAGGGGCTGAAAGCTAAAGTTGAGTATGGTGAAGCAGCTTTCTATGGTCCTAAGCTGGACTTTATGGTGAAAGACGCTATCGGTCGCCGTTGGCAGTTGGGAACCATCCAGGTAGACTATAACTTGCCCGAACGCTTCCAGCTGGAATATACGGGAGCTGACAACCAGAAGCACCGTCCGGTAATGATTCATCGTGCGCCGTTCGGTTCTATGGAACGTTTCGTTGCCGTACTTATCGAGCATACAGCCGGTAAATTCCCGTTGTGGCTGACTCCTGATCAAGTAGCTATCCTGCCTATCAGTGAGAAATTCAATGACTATGCCCAGGAAGTGAAAGACTATCTGAAGAGATACGATGTTCGCGCCATTGTGGATGAACGTAACGAAAAGATCGGACGTAAGATTCGTGATAACGAAATGAAACGTATTCCCTATATGCTGATTGTAGGTGAGAAAGAGGCTGAAAACAGAGAAGTTTCCGTCCGCAAACAAGGCGAAGGCGACCAGGGAACCATGAAATTTGAAGAATTTGCTAAAAAAGTGAACGAAGAAGTTCAAAATATGATAAATAAATGGTAACTTTGCGCCCAATTGTAAAAGCATAGCATACATACGATGTTCTAAAGACAGCTTTTACTTAACAAAAAAAATAATTTGGGAGTAATAAACAAGAAACAAACTGGAAGTAAACGTTATTTAATGAAAAATGACAGCTTAAAAGGGCAACATCGGATTAATGAGCAAATCCGTGCCAAAGAAGTCCGCATTGTGGGCGATGAAGTGGAACCTAAAGTATATCCGATAGCTCAGGCCTTAAAGATGGCCGAGGAGATGGAAGCGGATCTCGTAGAGATTTCTCCAAATGCACAACCCCCTGTTTGTCGTATTATTGATTACTCTAAATTTCTTTATCAGTTAAAGAAGCGTCAGAAGGAACAAAAGGCGAAGCAGGTGAAAGTAAACGTGAAGGAAATTCGTTTCGGTCCCCAAACGGACGACCATGACTATAACTTCAAGTTGAAGCATGCCAAAGGCTTTTTGGAAGATGGAGACAAAGTAAAGGCATACGTGTTCTTTAAAGGTCGTTCTATCTTATTCAAGGAGCAGGGAGAGGTTTTGCTGTTGCGCTTTGCCAATGATTTGGAAGACTATGCAAAAGTAGATCAGATGCCGATTCTGGAAGGAAAGAGAATGACTATTCAGCTTTCTCCGAAAAAGAGCGCTGCTCCCAAGAAACCTGCTGCACCGAAACCGGCAGAGGCTTCAAAGGCTGCTCCGGCTGAAGAACAAAGCGAAGACTAAAGAAATGAGTAACGCCACAGGTATAGTGCGTTGCCATATAATTAAATAATTAAAAAATAAGTAAGATGCCAAAGATGAAGACTAACTCCGGTTCTAAAAAGAGATTTACTCTTACCGGAACAGGTAAAATCAAAAGAAAGCACGCTTTTCACAGTCACATTCTGACTAAGAAAACTAAGAAGCAAAAGAGAAATCTGTGTTACTCTACAACCGTTGATATAACGAATGTGAGCCAGGTTAAGGAACTCTTAGCTATGAAGTAATCAAAAGCGTAAGAAGTATTATTAAAGTTATTAACCGAATGCATTAGCTTTAAGTCCGCTGCGTGAAGCACTGGCGCTAACATTCAAAAACAAGTAAAACTATGCCAAGATCAGTAAATCATGTTGCTTCTAAAGCAAGAAGAAAGAAAATTTTGAAATTGACCAGAGGTTACTTTGGTGCAAGAAAGAACGTTTGGACCGTTGCCAAGAATACTTGGGAAAAAGGTTTGACCTATGCGTTCCGCGACCGTAAGAACAAGAAAAGAAACTTCCGCGCTTTGTGGATTCAACGTATCAACGCTGCTGCACGTTTGGAAGGTATGTCTTATTCCAAACTGATGGGCGCTTTGCACAAAGCTGGTATTGAAATCAACCGTAAAGTTTTGGCTGATTTAGCGATGAATCATCCGGAAGCTTTCAAAGCTATTGTTGCTAAAGCAAAGGCTGCATAAGCTGGGATAAAAGATAAATCCTAGGGCGCTGGTTACAAACAGGTAATCAGCGCCTTTTGTTTTGGGCAATAGCGGTAAAGTGTGAAAACGTAAGGTACAGGCAAACAAATTTCCTGTTTTTCTTGTTTCTTTCCTAGAAACTCATTACCTTTGAAGTAGAAAAAATAGCCGCATTGATTGGATCGGGAAACTCATCAATTTTTATGAAATACCGAGACAAGCTTCGCTTCTCAATGGCGGGCCACGCCCTTCGGGGTAACTCTTGAGTCGGTGGATTACAAAGAGGACGAGCACTCAAATCATGTCATACGGAGTTTCATCACATCATCGGTGCGGCTTTCTATAAAAAAGGAACGGTAATCTTGGTTGACTACCGTTCCTTTTTCTTTGTTTTCCTTTTCCTTTTATTTGTTATCCCTTAAGTCTTTCACTCTGACGGCTTTTCCTTCGCTTTGGGGCAAAGAACCCTTTTTCACGAGCTTTACTTTTGGGGTGACAAGGATCTCATCTTTTAATTGGCGGGAGATTGCTTTACGTATTTTTTCCAATTCGATGTAGTTGTCTGTGGATAGGTCACTGAGTTCTACCTCTACAATCATCTCGTCTTGGTTATTGTTGGTCTCCAGAGTTATGAGGTAGTTGCTGCCCAATTCGGGGAACTGTACCAAGACCTTCTCTACCTGCATGGGGAAGATGTTGACACCTTTGATGATGAACATATCGTCGCTGCGTCCTTTGATACGGTCAATGCGCAGGTGAGTGCGGCCACAGGGACATTCACCGGGAAGTATGCGGGTGAGGTCGCGTGTACGGTAGCGTATTAGCGGCATCATTTCGCGGTCGAGGGTGGTCAATACTAATTCTCCAATCTCGCCATCGGGGACAGGTTCTCCGGTCTCCGGGTTGATGATTTCAACCAGATAGCAGTCTTCCCAAAAGTGCATGCCGTTTTGTTCGGTACATTCAAAGGCCACGCCGGGACCGTTCATCTCGGTCATTCCAAAGCTGTTGTATGCTTTGACGCCCAGCATCCGTTCAATCTTTTTGCGTTGTTCGTCTGTATGAGGTTCTGCTCCGATGACAAGAGTTCTCAGGGTAGTTGAGGCAGGATCGATGCCTTCTTCCTGAAACACTTCCGCTAAGCGTATGGCGTAGCTGGGAATGGCATGCAGGGCAGTGGTCTTGAAGTCTGTGATGAACTTGATTTGCCGTTTGCTGTTGCCTGCTGCTGCCGGTACGGTCAGTGCTCCCAAGCGTTCGGCTCCGTATTGGAAACCCAATCCGCCGGTGAACATACCGTATCCGGAACTGTTCTGAAAAACATCGGTTTTGCGTATGCCTACTGTGTACAGGCAGCGTGCCACAAGGTTGGCCCACGAGTCCAGATCGTGCTGTGAATGTACAATGACGGTAGGCGTTCCCGTAGTTCCACTGGAAGAGTGGATGCGTACGCCGTCTTCCTGCATGTTGCCCGCCACAAGTCCGAATGGATAGTTGGCGCGCATGTCTGCCTTTGTGGTGAACGGAATTTTCCGTATGTCATCTACTGACCGGATACTGTCTGCCGTAATGCCGTATTTTTGAAACACCTGCTTATAATAGGGAGAATTTGCAGCAATATTGATTGTCTTTTTAAGCCGCTGAAGTTGCAATTCGCGCAACTTCTCACGCGGCATGGTTTCTATCTCTTCTTCCCAGTATTTGTCATTCATGGTTATTGGAATTTTGATTTACATCAGGTTTTCTGCGATTTCTTTACCCGCTGCCAGAGCCTTGAGGTTTAGTTCGACGATAGCTTCTCCTTTGCGCTGGAAGATGTCACGAATACTATCCCTGACTTTCTGGTAGTCTATGCCAAGGAATGGAATGGTGGCTCCCAGCAATACGATGTTGGCAACGCGGGGAGAGCCTACTTCTTTGGCTATTTCGTTCACGTTCAGCACAATCTTGTGCGGAAGCTTGTCGAGTTCGGCTTTGAGGGCTTCCTCGGTGGGATAGTGGGGAATATTGATAAAGGGGGCTTCATTGGTCACCAGCCAGCCTTCGGGGCTAAGGTAGGGGAGATAGCGCAAGGCTTCCATGGGTTCCAGCGATATGATGAGATCGCATTTTCCCGTAGGGATGAGGTCGGAAGATATGGGTTGGTCGCTGATGCGGAGGTTGGACTGTACGTCGCCGCCTCGTTGGCTCATTCCATGTACTTCGGCTTGTTTCATGTATAATCCGTCTTTCAAGGCTGCCTGACCGATGACGGTGGCGATAGAGAGGATGCCTTGTCCACCTACGCCGGAAAGTATAATGTCTTTTTTCATGGTTTTACTTGTTTCGTTTCTTACGTGCTAAGGTTTGAATACATTCTCTGCGAGGGATGATGACGGACACGCCGTTATATTCGATTTCTTCACGAATCACTTGCTTCATTTCCTCATAGTTTTTCTTCAACGGGACAACCACGCGGATGTGTTCCGCCGCTACGCCGATGCCGGCGCAAATGGCTTCAAGACGGCCTGTTCCGGCGGAGTCCTGTCCGCCTGTCATGGCGGTAGTTTCGTTGTCGGAGATGACGATGGTGACGTTGGAATTCTCGTTTACGCAGTCCAGCAATCCTGTCATGCCGGAGTGGGTGAAGGTGGAGTCGCCGATGACAGCCACTGCGGGATGCACCCCTGCGTCCGAAGCGCCTTTTGCCATTGTGATGGAAGCTCCCATGTCAACGCAGGAATTGATGGCGTTGAAGGGGGCGTTGGCTCCTAAGGTATAACAGCCGATGTCGCTGAACACTTTGTGGCTGGGATATTCCTCCCGTAGCACTTCGGTCAGCACAGTGTACATATCGCGGTGTCCGCAGCCTTCGCACAATGCCGGCGGACGCATCTCCACGAGTGAGGGGACTGCAAATTCCGCTTTGTTCTCTTTTCCGATGGCGCGTGCCACGCTGTCCGGGTTCAATTCTCCGTCTTGTGACAATGTGCCGTCCAGGCGTCCTTTCACTTTTATGCCGATGCCGAGGTAGCCTTTCAGTTGTTTTTCTACAAAGGGCTGACCGTCTTCCAGTACAAGTATTTCGTCGCAGGCTTCCACGAGTTGCATCAGTTGTTTTTTGGGAAGCGGGTATTGTCCGATTTTTAATACCGGATATTCGCATCCTTCGGGATAATTCTCCATGAGGTAGTTGTACCCGATACCGCAAGCTATGATACCGAGTTTTTTGTTGGGGCCGTCAACGTATTTGTTGTATGGAGAATTTTCCGATGCTTTGATAAATTCATCCTGGCGTTGAAGCAAGAGTTTGTAGCGTTTGCGTGCATTGCCCGGAAGCAGGATGAACTGGCGCGGGTCGTCGCTGAAAGAAAGTTCGTTTTGGGGTTGTTTCGCTTTACATTCTACGCCGGAACGGGAATGTGCCAGACGGGTGACCATGCGCATCAGCAAGGGTTCTCCGGTTTGTTCGGAGAAAGCGAAGCCGTTGTAAACCATGTCGTAGGCTTCCTGCTGGTTGCTGGGTTCGAACATTGGGATCAATGCGAAATCACCGTAGAAGCGGCTGTCCTGTTCGTTCTGTGATGAATGCATGCTGGGGTCGTCGGCTGCAATGACGATTGTACCGCCTTTGACGCCGGTAATGGCAGAGTTGATAAAGCAGTCGGCAGCCACATTCATGCCCACATGTTTCATGCAGACCAGTGAACGCTTTCCTGCAAAAGACATTCCTAAGGCAGCTTCCATAGCGGTTTTTTCGTTGGAGCACCAACGGCTGTGGATTCCTTTTTCTGCGGTGACCGGGGACATTTGGATGTATTCGGTAATCTCCGTAGAGGGAGTGCCCGGATAGGCATATACACCGGAAAGTCCGGCATCTAATGCAGCTTGTGCAATGGCTTCATCGCCAAGTAAGAGTTGCTTGCTCATTGTTGATTGTTTAAGTGTTAGTCATGATTTTAATAATAATCGCAAATATAGTTTTTTGCTTTTATTTTATTATAATATTAATTGAAAATCTTTCTTTCGTTTAAGGCTTTCCAATATTTTCTTGCATTTTTCATGTGGTCGGCATAGTTGGATGCGAAGTTATGCGTGCCGGAGAAGTCTTCTTTGGCGCACATATAGATGTAATTATGTTTGGCATGGTTCAACACAGCATCCAAACCGACAGGCGAGGGGATGCGGATGGGGCCGGGGGGCAGGCTGGGATTGCGGTAGGTGTTGTAGGGCGAGTCGATAGTGAGGTGTTCATTGGTGATCCGGCGCAGCCCGAAGTCTTGCAGTGCAAACTTTACGGTGGGGTCGGCTTGCAGTGGCATGCCGGCATGGAGACGGTTGATGTACAGGCCGGCCACCATAGGTTTCTCCGGATTGTTGTTGGTTTCTTCCTCGACGATAGAGGCAAGTGTGCATACCTCTTCCGGGGTCATACCGATGGCTTTGGCTTGGTCGAGCCGCTTTTGGTTCCAGAATCTCTGATGTTCTTTCCGCATCCGCTTGAAGAAATCCTCTACGCTCATGTCCCAGTACACCTGATAGGTTTCGGGAATGAAGAGGCAGGCCATTGTCTCTTTGTTGTATCCCAGTTTGTGCCGGAACAGTGAGTCGTTCATTGTCCGGGCTATTTCGGCGGAGTCGATCATCAGTTGCCTTCCTACGCTACGTGCCAGTTTGTCCAGCGTGCGTACGCTTCCTATGGTCAGGTTCAGCGGTTCTTGGTAGCCCCTGTACAAGCGGCTGAATACGTGATAGGTGTTTTCGCCGGGGCGTATGGCATAGCGTCCGGTGTGGATGTTGCGGGGATAGTCACGCCATTGCGCCATCCATTTGAAGCCGATGAAGCTGCGGGGATTTCCTTGTGCTTTCACCTTATTATATATGGAGTCTGCCGTATCATCGCGGTCGATATAGATATAGGCTGTCTTTTGCGGATGAAATTGTGGGGCAAACAGGTAATAATACACCGCACCTGCACCTGCGATGCCTATAATCGAGATAAATATCAATATTCCGAGAAGGATCTTTTTTTTCTTCTTTTCCATGTTTCTTAGTTGTTTTTGATTCGGGCAAAGTTAGCAAGATTTTGTAATGAAATAGATTACTAATCAATCTATTATGAGTTTATTTTAGTTTATTGATTATAAACTGATAATTTAATCCTAATAAACTGGTAGTTTATTCCCAATAAACTAATGGTTTACTCCTAATAAACTTATGGTTTAATTCTAATGAACTGACAGCGTTGCGCTAATAAGCCGGTAATGTGCTATCGATAAATTATTTCTTTAATTTATCCTGGGGGAAATTATTCTGATTGTTCTTATGGAACACCTGAGAGAGAGTTCAGTGGGGGAGAACCTCCCCCTTTATTCCTTTTCCTTTACCGCTTCCGCGTACTGAAGTATTTTGCAATTTCCGCCCCTTTGAAATAAATAACCAGTGAGCTGACGATAATCAACATTCCGGCCACCGTACTGAAAGTGGGGTATTCGCCTGCAAGCATTATCCAGCTTAACACTGCTCCGAGAATGGGGTTGATGAGACGGCACATATTGATGTCGCTGACTTTTGCGTCCTTGCTTTGCAGCGCCATAAACCAGAAGCTGAATGCGAATACGGAAATGAACACCAGAATGCCCAGACTGATATAAAATCCGGCAGGTTTGCCGATGAAAGAGTGGTAGCCTTCCGTACTTAGCCCTATGATGTAGATAAGTGCACCACCAAAAAACATCTGTACGGCATTCAGGAAAATGGGGTTGACCTTGTCTTTCTCCTCGGATACGGAGATGGCGGAATATCCCTGAAAGATGATGCTGAGCAACAATAGGACAATGCCTGTGATGCCTTTCCAATCCAAAGGCTCGCCATCGCTGCCTGTTCCCACTATCAGCAGCAGTCCCGCAAGGCTGACAATGAGACTGACTATCTTGTAACCGTTCAGCTTGTCGTTGCTCGCCAGCAAGTGGGCAAGCAGCACATTGATGAGCGGCGTCATGCCCATAATGATAGATGATATGGCTCCGCTCACAAAATCCACTCCGAAGTAGAAAGCGGTGTATCCCATGAGCATGTTGATGAAAATCAGGTTGAGGAACAGCCTGCGGTGCCGCTTGATTTCCTCCCACATGCCTTTGTGCCAGGTATAGGCAAACAGCAAAATGCCGACACTGGTGAAACGGATGCCGGCAAAATTCATCGGAGTGAAGTCATAACTGAGTCCTTGTTTGATAAACGGGTTTACGATAGCCCACAGTACAGATGCCAATATGGCGTATAGCAGTCCTTTTTTCATAGAAAGTGTTTTTTGTGAAATCGGCTGCAAAGATACGCCTTTCTTTTCACTCTGCAAAGTCGATAGTCATATAGCGCTCACCGTCGTACACACTTCTTACGCGGATGTTAAGTCCGGTTTTGCCCGCCATCTGATCTGCAATTTTGTCCAGTTTGAACGAAACGATGCCCGGACCGGGTATGTTGGGCTCGTCATCATAGGCGTTCTGACGAAATTCGAGCGTGATGTATCCCTCTTTGTCGTTCTTGCCGTCGGAAGCCTCGTTCACCACGAGGTTCAGCATGTGCTTCTTGTCGGGATTTCCGCTGTAATACAGTTGGTACTGGATGTTCAGGTAGTTGTCTGCAATCCACATGTTGGTTATATTGATGCGGTCATCGCCGATGCTGTCGGCCTTTTCGGCAGGCATGAAATAGATGTCTTTTGTGAGGATATTCTCTACATGGTTGATCTGGGCATTGTAGTCGTATCCGTCTACCTTCTCGTCCAGCAGGTTGAAGTACACGAAAGCGCGCTGGCCCTCTACCAGTGCATAGTTGTTTACCCGAGTGGTGTCGCCGGGAAACATTTTGGTTCCTTCGTCCAGTGCGAAGTAATAGTCTTTTCCATCGATGATGCGTACGGTTCCGATGGCGAGTGATGAAGCTGCACTGCCGTTCCAATCATCATCCAGACAGGATTGCATCATGGGCATCGTTGTGAGCAATAGCAGAAATGTGACAAATGTCGTTTTTAACTTTTTCATAAGTCAGAGGTTTTATTCTTTGGTTTTTAACTCGATTTTGTATTCGGAAAATGCCGGAACTGCACAAATACTGCTTATCCTACTGTTAAAGAAAACAAAGAGTGATTTTCTTCTCTGTCGGATGCAGTATTTTTGTGCGCATTGTATTTATAAGGTAAACACGTGTTGGAAGAGAGAATGGAAGAACAGGTATTGGCAGAACGGTGTAGGCAAGGCGACAATCTTGCCCGCAAAGAACTGTATGAGCGATATGCAGGGCGGATGCTCGGCGTATGTTTGCGTTATGCCGGTGACCGGGAGACTGCGCAGGATTTGATGCACGACGGTTTCCTGAAGCTCTTCGACTCTTTCGATAAGTTCACTTGGCGGGGAGAAGGATCTTTGCGGGCTTGGATGGAACGTGTTATGGTGAATACCGTATTGCAGTATTTGCGGAAGAACGATGTGATGAGCCAGTCTGCTGCTTTGGATGACGTGCCGGAGGCATACGAAGAACCGGATGCCGCAGCAGTGGACACTATTCCTCAAAAGGTGCTGATGCAGTTCATCAGTGAGCTTCCGGCAGGTTACCGCACTGTATTCAACTTGTTTATTTTTGAAGATAAATCTCATAAGGAGATTGCCCGGTTACTGGGTATTAATGAAAAATCATCAGCCTCGCAACTGGTACGCGCCAAAGCAGCTTTGGCGGCGAAAGTGAAGGAGTGGATGAAAAAGAATGCATAAATGAAGAAGCGTATGGAAGATGAATTGTGGATGCGAAAGATAAAGGAACGGTTGGAGGACTACTCTGAGCCGCTACCCGTTTCCGGTTGGGAACGATTGGAGAAGGATATGCCTGCTTCCAAGCCGAAGCGGCGCATCATTCCTTTCCGGCGCTGGGCTGTGGCAGCGGCTGCGGTGTTGCTTGCAGCGGTGTCTTCTGTCAGTATATGGCTATTGCAAAGCCCTGTGGGAGAGGAAATGCGGAATACGGCCACGCCGACGCTGGCGGTTGTCCCGGATGAGTTGCCGGGCAGGCAGTCTCCCCAGATGCGCACAGAGGTTGCGGAACCCGATTACCGGGCGCAAGGACAAACTGCTACGCCGGGCGGAACAAACCGCCGTTCTCTGCTGGCACAAGAACTGAATGTTGCTGCCGAAACGGACCGGCAAACGGAATTCCGGCAGCCTTTGGATGCGGAACCGGAAATACAAGGAGAGGCATCGGAACAAACACCATCGGTGGAGAAAGAGGAAGCCGGGACGACTGCTGCCGGGAATAGCGGTACGGAGAGCCGGAAAGTGGAGCGCCGCCGTCCGTCGGGCAGGGACAAACTGCAACTGCCTGTTGGCGACAGAAAAAAGAAGAAGTCGGGCGGCTGGTCGGTTGGACTGGCTGTGGGAAATACGGGTGGATTAATCTCAGGAAACAGTATCGGTGGAGGAGGGTTTATGCAAAGCGATCCGAGCTTCGGATACTCCGGTGGAAAAGTAGATCTTAGCACAATAGCCAATGGCATCATGGATGTTCCGGAAGGGCAGGCGCTTGTGTTCAAGAACGGCATGCCCTATCTGATGAGGAATTCGGAACAGATTGTGGATATAGACCATAAACAGCCTTTGTCTTTCGGCTTTTCAGTGCGCAAAGGGCTTGCAAGGGGCTTTTCGGTGGAGACCGGCTTGACGTATACGTATCTTGCTTCGGATGTGAAGTTTGTGGAAAGTTCGGAGAAGGTGAGCCAGAAACTGCATTACTTGGGAATTCCGTTGCGGGCAAACTGGAACTTCGTTGACAAAAAATCTTTTATCATGTATGTCTCTGCAGGAGGGGCTATGGAGAAATGTGTCTATGGCAAGATTGGCAGTGAGAGCGAAACGGTGAAACCGCTGCAATTCTCCGTAATGGGAGCAGTGGGCGCACAGTATAATATAAGCAGGAGAGTGGGTGTCTACGTGGAACCGGGAGTGTCTTATTTCTTTGATGACGGTTCTGATGTCCAGACGATAAGAAAAGAAAACCCCTGCAACTTCACATTACAGGGGGGGATACGGTTGACTTACTGATGAAGCCCTTCCTTATTCTTCATTTTGTTGGAATACTTTCCTAATTTACCACCACTGTGGGAAAGTATTCTTTGAACAGTCGCTCGGCTCGCTGCAATTGTTCAGGCGTATTCTCTACGACCTCTTTCAGTTGGTAGTCCCAGCCCATCGCTTCGTATTTGTGCACTCCCAGACGGTGGTAAGGGAGTATCTCCACCCGTTGTATGCTTTGGTATTTGCCAAGCTGTGCGCCCATGCTGCGTATGTCTTCTTCAAAATCGCTGTATCCCGGCACTAACACATAACGCAACCAAAACGGATGTCCCTGTTGTTCCAGCCAGGCGGCCGTACGCAGGGTCTGCTCGTTGCTGCGTCCGGTGAGGGCGCGGTGGCGTTCGGGATTGAACTCTTTGATGTCAAGCAGTACCAAGTCCGTCAGGCTTAGCAGTTCTTCCACCTTTTCGTTCCAGATGCCGCCGTTGGTGTCAAGGCAGGTGTGAATGCCGTTGGCTTTCAACCCTTTGAACAAAGGTATCAAGGCTTCTGCCTGCAATGTGGGCTCTCCACCGGAAAATGTAATTCCCCCTTTCTTTCCGAAGAATGCTTTCTGGCTGACCGCCATTTGCAGGATTTCATCGGCAGGAGTGGGGATGCCGCCTTTGGAGTCTATGGTGTCGGGGTTGGCGCAATAAAGGCAGCGGAAAGGACACCCTTGAAGGAAAACGACGAGCCGGAGACCCGGCCCGTCGAAAGTTCCCATACTTTCGTATGAATGTACGTTTATCATATTACATCCTCTCATGGAATGAACGGCTGATAACTTCCAGCTGATGTTCGCGGCTTAGCTTCACGAAGTTTACGGCATAACCGGAAACGCGGATTGTGAGTTGCGGGTATTTTTCCGGATGCTCCATCGCATCTTCCAGCATTTCACGATTCAGCACGTTCACATTCAAATGGTGTGCGCCTTTGGTGAAATAACCGTCCATCATCGTAACCAGGTTCTCAACTCGTTCCTCTGCCGTAGGGCCTAATGATTTCGGAACAATAGAGAAGGTGTTGCTGATGCCGTCTTGCGAGTCACGATAGCGCAGTTTGGCTACGGAACTTAAAGAAGCGATGGCACCGTTCTTGTCACGTCCATGCATCGGGTTGGCTCCCGGAGCAAATGCAACTCCTTTGGCGCGTCCGTCGGGAGTGGCTCCTGTCTTCTTGCCATACATCACGTTAGAGGTGATGGTAAGCAGTGACAGGGTGGGGCGGGCATTCTTGTAAACCGGCAACTTCTTTAATTCTTCGCTGAAATAATAAACCAAATCTACACCCAAGTGGTCTACGCGGTCGTCGTTATTGCCGAAGCAGGGGAAAGCGCCTTCGATGTCGAAGCCTTCTGTCAGGCCGATGTCATTGCGGCGGGCCGTTACTTTGGCATATTTGATAGCGGACAGTGAGTCAATGGCAATGGACAATCCTGCCACACCATAAGCCAGATTAATGCGTGGATCGGTATCTACAAACGCCATTTGGGCTTTTTCGTAGTAATACTTGTCGTGCATATAGTGGATGATGTTCATCGCCTCGTTGTAAACGCGGGCAATTTCGGTCAGCACTTTTTTGTAGTTGGCCATTACTTCCTCAAAGTTCAGCGTATCGTTAGTTAGTACGGGGATGCCTTTCACCATTACAGTTCCGGTGTTTTCGCAGCGTCCGCCGTTAATGGCGAGCAGCAGGGCCTTGGCCAGATTGGCACGTGCGCCAAAGAACTGGATCTGCTTGCCGATAGCTTGGTAGGACACGCAGCACGCAATGCCGTAGTCGTCGCAATTGCGGACTTCGCGCATCAGATTGTCATTTTCGTATTGGATGGAGCTGGTATCCACTGATACTTTGGCGCAGAAGTCTTTGAAGCCTTCCGGCAGTTCGGGACTCCACAACACAGTCATGTTAGGTTCGGGAGACGGGCCGAGGTTGTATAATGTCTGCAGGAAACGGAAGGAGGTCTTCGTCACTTTTACGCGGCCGTCGTTGAAGCGTCCGCCGATAGCTTCGGTTACCCAAGTCGGGTCTCCGGCAAAGATGTCGTTGTAGGACTGCATACGCAGGTGGCGTACCATGCGCAGCTTGATGATGAACTGGTCAATCAGCTCTTGTGCAAAGGTTTCGTCAATCTTGCCATGAGCCAAATCATATTCGATATAGATGTCAAGGAAAGAGGAGACATTACCCAGTGACATGGCTGCACCATCCTGTTCTTTTACGGCTGCAAGGTATGCCATATATACCCATTGAACAGCTTCTTGAGCAGATGTGGCCGGACGGCTGAGGTCGAGGCCATAGTATTCACCCATGGTCTTGATGTCTTTCAAAGCCTTGATTTGTTCTGCTACTTCTTCGCGCAGGCGGATGCGTGCTTCGGTCATCGGACCGGTGAGGTTATGCAGATCTTCCTGCTTAGCTTCGATGAGGCGGTCGATGCCATACAATGCCAGACGGCGGTAGTCACCGATAATTCGTCCGCGTGCATAGTTGTCGGGAAGTCCGGTGAGGAAGCCTAAAGAACGGAATGAACGGATTTCTTCAGTATATACGTCGAATACACCGTCATTATGTGTCTTACGGTAATGCGTAAAGATGTCTTTTACTTTGTCGTCTACTTCCACACCATTCTCGCGGCACGCTTTCGCTACGACATTAATGCCACCGAAAGGTTTGATGGCGCGTCTCAGCAGTTCGTCCGTCTGCAAACCTACGATAAGTTCATTCTCCTTATCAATATAGCCTGCTTTGTGGGAGGTAATGGTAGATACTGTTTTATGGTCTAGTGAACGAACGCCGTTGTTGGCTCTTTCTTCTTCCAATGCTTTCAGACAGAGGTCCCAAATACGTTTGGTACGTTCCGTAGGTCCCTGCAAGAAAGAGGCGTCTCCGGTGTAGGGTGTGATGTTTTTACTAACGAAATCACTGACATTGATTTCTTTGTTCCAAAGCCCATCAATAAAGGTTTTGTTTAATTCCATAATATTTTTTTTGAAAGTGATTAGATATGTTATCCTTTAGAGGGCGCAAAATTACTAAAAATCTCTGGAATAACCTCGAAAAATGGGAGAAATGACGCTAAACGACTTAACATCAGTGTTGTTACGGTGTCAAATGATGCCAAACCGAAAATGCCGAAAAAGCAAAGAAATGCAGAGCTAAGCAGGAGAACGGTTTGCAAATCATTACCCGATGAAAGGTGAGATTTAACACATACAGGACGCTTTTGCACCGTTTGTCACCGATTTGCGTATCAAGGTCTAACTCGTTGATATATAACTTTGCAAACAAAAAAAACGAGTATGGCAAGAAGTACATTCAAAGTGCTGTTCTACGTGAACGGCAGCAAGGAGAAAGACGGCATTGTCCCCATTATGGGACGAGTGACAATCAACGGTACTGTGGCGCAGTTCAGTTGCAAACGGAGCATCCCGAAAACGCTTTGGGATGCGAAAGGCAACCGAGCCAAAGGCAAGAGTGTTGAAGCACGGGACATCAACCACGCTTTGGACAACATCAAGGCGCAAATCATCAAGCACTACCAGCGCATATCAGACCGTGAGGCATACGTTACGGCTGAAATGGTGCGCAATGCCTATCAAGGTATCGGCAGCGAATATGAGACACTGATAAAGGCGTTTGACAAGGATTGCGCCAACTTTATGAAACGTGTCGGCAAAGACCGCAGCATCGGCACATATAAGGTGATGGTAAGGGCAAGAAACTATGTCGCAGCCTTTATCAAGTCATTCTACAAGCGCAACGATATGTCAATGTTGGAACTTACCCCCGACTTCATCAAGGAATTTGCCGCCTACCTCACGGCAGAACGTGGATTGAAGAACGCTACCATTTGGCTGAATTGTATGTGGTTGAAAGGTGTCGTTATGCGGGCGCATTACAACGGACTGATACCGAGAAACCCGTTTGCGCAGTTCCACATCAGCCCGAATGTAAAGGAGCGTGAGTATCTGACGGAGGATGAAATCAAAAGAATCATGGCGCATGAGTTTGACAATCAGACCCTCGCATTGGTACGTGACCTGTTTATTTTTGCCTGTTTCACCGCATTGTCTTTCGTGGATATGAAAGAACTTACAACGGATGAAATCGTGGAAGTGAACGGTGAGAAATGGATAATCGCCAAACGGCACAAGACCAATGTTCCGTTCCAAGTGAAACTGCTTGACATTCCATTGCAGATAATCGAGCGGTACAAACATCTGTCGGAAGACAAGTTGGTATTCGGTAAAATCAACTATTGGACGATGTGTAAACAGCTTAAAAAAGTGATAGCCGAATGTGGAATAGAGAAGCAAATCTCCTACCATTGTGCGAGGCATACATTTGGAACACTGGCTCTTAGCAAGGGAATGCCAATCGAAAGTGTAAGTCGTGTTTTGGGGCATACGAATATTGTCACTACGCAAATCTACGCAAAGATTACCACTCAGAAACTTGACAACGACCTCACGATGTTCGGAAACAAACTGAACGCATCATTCGGAAGTGTAACCACATAACGAGACAAAGCCATGAAACGAAGCATCATCACGATGGACGGACAGGGCAACATCACCCTGCCGACCGATACAGGCTCCATTGCCATGACCGAGTGGGAACTATGCGAGTTGTTCGGGGTTATTGCTCCGACAATCCGAGCAGGGATAAAGGTTCTCTGCAAAAGCGGTATTTTGAGGGAACACGACATAAAACGTACCATCAAACTGTCGGATAAACGCTGCATGGAGGTTTACAATCTTGAAACCATCATCGCCCTTGCTTTCCGTATAAACTCATTCGGAGCGGAGCAGGTTCGCAGAGCCGTCCTTGAAAGACTGTACTCGCGAAAAGAAAAACAGAGCATCCTCTTTTCGCTGAACATTACCGATATGCCAAGCCCAAAATACTTTGCATAGGCATATTGCCATTTACACATACTCACGCACCCGAAGAAGCATCTATTTTCAGCCCTGTTTCTTCGGGATTTTTTGTTTTTCAAGCCCCGAAACACCAACTTTTCTGTTGTAAGGTATTTTTTGCCGTGTTCTGCTGCGATTTGCGTATCAACCTATCCAACAAATGCTTATACTTTTGCAGCTGACATTTTTTCAAACTTAAATCATTGGAATATGGAAGCAAACAAAGTAAAAGACAGCCACCGACCGCCCACGGATGGCGGCATGGCAAGAGAAGAGTTTATCCGTGTCGGCACAACGCTCTACAAGATTGTAGAGCAGCCGAGACTGAACGGAGGGTATGTAAGGAAACGCATCGCATGGAACAACGAGACCCTGCGCCAAGACTATGGTAAGGACTACATCGGTAGCGTACCCAAGTATGACGGTTTCTGCACTGTACCCGAACACGTCAATTATCAGCCTGTAATCGGTAAGTTCCTCAACCTCTATGAGCCGATAGACCACCAACCGCAAGAGGGCGATTTCCCCTCTATCCGCTCATTGGTGGAACACATCTTCGGGGAGCAATACGAGTTGGGGATGGACTATCTGCAACTGCTCTACCTGCAACCCATACAGAAGTTGCCCATCCTGCTGTTGGTATCGGAGGAACGAAACACAGGCAAAAGCACTTTTCCGAACTTCTTGAAAGCCCTGTTTCAGAATAACGTGACATTCAACACCAACGAGGATTTCCGCAGCCAGTTCAATTCCGACTGGGCAGGGAAACTCCTTATCGTGGTGGATGAAGTGCTGTTGAGCCGCAGGGAGGACAGCGAGCGGTTGAAGAACCTGAGCACGGCATTGTCCTACAAGGTGGAAGCCAAAGGCAAAGACCGTAACGAGATAGCATTCTTCGCCAAGTTTGTACTATGCTCAAACAATGAGTATCTGCCTGTCATCATTGATGCAGTGGAAACCCGTTATTGGGTACGCAAGATAGACCGCCTGCAGTCGGATGATACCGACTTCCTGCAAAAGCTGAAAGCCGAGATACCTGCTTTTCTCCACCATTTACAGCACAGGCAGCTATCCACTGAAAAGAAAAGCCGTATGTGGTTCGCCCCCTCGCTGCTGCATACCGAAGCCTTGCAGCGCATCATCCGTAGTAACCGTAACAGATTGGAGATAGAGATGCACGAACTTATACTCGACATCATGGAGAGTGTAGGCACGGACACGTTCTCTTTTTGCCCGAATGACCTGTTGGTATTGCTGACGAATACGCAGGTCAAGGCGGAGAAACATCAAGTGCGAAAAGTATTGCAGGAGTGCTGGAAACTGACCCCTGCACTGAACGGACTAACATACACCACCTACCAACAGAACTATAATCGGGAATGTCGGTACGAGCCGATAAGGAGGGTCGGACGCTATTACACCATCACAAGGGAGCAACTTGAATCCCTGTAATTCCATTGTTTTTTTGTTGAATTGATGAATAAGGGTATAACAATGCTGATAATAAGGGATATACACTCTCAACAAAATCTCAACAGACCAAAAGAGAAGTTGAGGACAACGCCCCGACCGATTGTTGATTTTTCTTTTGGCGAGTATTTTGTTGAGAAGTTGTTGAGTATATATAGTTCTGAATGTAAGCGTATTAAACCAACCATTCATCAAATCAACAGTTTTTCAACCATCATCAAATCCATAGAAATATTACTTATGACTATACAGGAAGTAAAACAAATCAAAATCGCAGACTATCTGCAAAGTTTGGGGTACACACCCATAAAGCGGCAGGGCAACAGCCTTTGGTACAAGTCACCGCTGAGAAAGGAAACAGAAGCCTCGTTCAAGGTGAACACCGAACTTAACCAATGGTACGACTTCGGCATCGGTAGGGGCGGCAATATCATCGCATTGGCTTCGGAACTCTACCGTTCCGACAATGTACCGTATCTGTTGGAACGTATCGCCAAACAGACACCGCACCTGCATACCGCCAATCATACGTCATTCTCTTTTGGTCGGCAATCCGTTTCAAAGCCGATGTTCCGACACCTGCAAGTTTCGGAACTGTCCTCACCTGTGTTGCTGTCCTACTTGAATGAGCGAGGGATAAATGCCGAACTTACCAAGAGGGAATGTCGAGAACTGCATTACATATATGAGGGTAAGCCATACTTCGCCATCGGCTTCCCTAACATGGCAGGAGGCTATGAGGTGCGTAACCGATACTTCAAAGGCTGTGTTTCTCCAAAGGACATCACCCATATCCGACAGCAGGGAGAGCCACGAAGTATGTGTTATCTTTTCGAGGGCTTCATGGATTACCTCTCGTTCCTTTCCATCCGTGTGAGGAACAATCCGCAATGCCCCCAACTGACCACGCAGGACTATATCATACTGAACTCCGTTTCCAATCTCGCAAAGGCAGAGGGCATATTGGCTACCTATTCCCGAATCAGCTGTTTTCTTGACAACGACACGGCAGGACGGACAGCCTGTGAGCATCTGAAAGCAAAGTTCGGGGAACGCCTTTCCGACAAGTCCATATACTACCGTGGATACAAGGATTTGAACGACTACCTATGCGGTAAGCCTTTGTCTCAATCGGCAGAGCCGATGAAGCAGGAGGGACAAGTCCAATCCGCAAGGCGGATGATGCAGCCACCGAAGAAACGAGGGCTGAAGATGTAGCGAATGAAAGAATGCTTGCAGGCACACGGATATTTGCCAACGGAAAATACCATAGCTTATTAGGGAATTTGTCCGAGCCGCATTGCAAGCAACGCTGAAAATTCCCCAATAAGCCAAAGAGGTTGCACCTCTCTGAACTCTCCCAAGCCAACAGCAAGAGCCGTACAAAAAAGAATAGACCATTGTTTCACAAGCTAAAAAGAAAGGAAAACCATATATGGGATTTGTAGTATTGCACATGGAAAAGGCGCATGGTTCTGATAGTGGAACGACCGCCCACATCGAGCGTTTCATCATTCCGAAGAACGCTGACCCAACACGCACACATCTTAACCGAAAACTCATCGACTACCCCGACGGAATAAAAGACCGTTCGGCGGCTATTCAGAAAAGATTAGAAGAAGCGGGGCTGACACGCAAAATCGGAAACAACCAAGTGAGGGCTATCCGCATCAACGTGTCGGGAACGCACGAGGATATGGAACGCATCGAAAGGGAAGGCAGATTGGACGAATGGTGTGCCGACAACATGAAATACTTTGCCGACCTGTTCGGCAAGGAGAACATTGTGGCTGCTCATCTTCATCGGGACGAGGAAACGCCACATATACACATAACGCTTGTTCCCATTGTCAAGGGGGAGCGCAAGCGAAGAAAACGGGAGGAACAGGCGAAGAAACGCTATCGCAAGAAACCGACCGATACCGTAAGGCTGTGTGCCGATGATATTATGACACGGCTGAACTTGAAGTCCTATCAAGACACATACGCCATTGCGATGGCGAAGTACGGATTGCAGCGTGGCATAGACGGCTCAAAGGCACGGCACAAGTCCACTCAGCAATATTACAATGAAACGAAGAAACTCGCTGATAGTCTCAAAGCGGAAGTGGTGGATTTGCAGGAACAGAAAGAAACAGCACAACAAGAACTCCGCCAAGCCAAGAAAGAGGTACAGACCGAGAAACTGAAAGGCGCAGCTACGACAGCAGCAACCAATATTGCTGAGAGCGTAGGTTCTCTTTTCGGCAGTAACAAGGTCAAGACATTGGAGAAGGAAAATACAGCCCTGCATCGGGAGGTTGCCACCCATGAGGAAACAATCGAAGCCCTGCAAGACAAAATACAGACCATGCAGACCGACCACAGCCATCAATTGTTGGAGATGCAACAGAAACATATCAACGAATTGGCACAAACGGAAACGAATTTCAAACGTGAGATTTCAAGGCTTACGGTATTGTTGAACAAGACTTTGAAATGGTTTCCGCAAATCAAGGATATGATTAACCTTGAAAGACTGTGTCTTGCTGTTGGCTTCAATAAAGAGCAGACGGCTACCTTGCTAACAGGCAAACCTGTTGAATATAGCGGTGAGTTGTATTCGGAAGAACACAAACGGAAATTCACAGCAAAAGAAGTCAAGGCTAAAGTATTCTCTGATAATGGAAAGCTTATCCTTACGATTGACTTGCGACCTATCGGGAAGTGGTTCAAGGAGCAATTTGAGAAGTTACAGCAAATGATGAACCGACCTGTTCAACCACAAAGGAAAAACAGAGGTATACAACTGTAAATCAAAATAAAGTCCGTGATTGTTGAATGACATATCACGGATTTTTTGTACTTTTGCAGGCGTTAAAAACATAAAGATAGGAACAAGATGTATAACAACAACCATTTTACCACAAATAATCCTCCCTGTCAGGCTTGATTGACCCGACAGTGGTATGTGAATTTAATTCAATTCATCTTGCCGTGTAAACGGTAAGAAAGGGGTGTTATACACTTTTATTTGAGCTGTCCGGTCAATCTCGAAATATGCTTTTATTTAATCATATTGACAACTCAAATAATGAAATTAAAATATTCTTTTATGGTTCTGCTTGGCGGAACCCTCTATGGCACAATGCCTTCTTTCGTAAAGAAGTCGTATGCCGATGGCTTCACCGCCGCAGAAATATCTTTTTGGCAAGCATTTGTAGCAGCCATTATTCTTGCAGTCTGCACAGCTATATCGTCCAAAGGTAGTTCGGACAAGCTGCATCGTAACGAAATCCTGCCACTTATGCTTACGGGCAGTGCGATAGGGTTGACAAACTTCCTTTACTACAAGTCTGTTCAGTTCATTCCGGCATCACTTGCCATTATTTTGCTAATGCAATTCACATGGTTCAGTATGTTAATTGAGTGGCTTTTTCTGCATCGCCGCCCGACACGCGCCGAGTTTATAGCGGTATCAGTAATTTTAGTTGGTACTGTGATGGCAAGCGGTATCATGTCAATCGATTCTTGTTCATACTCAATTATGGGTATTGGTCTTGCATTGTTGTCCTCTTTCACTTATGGTGCATATATAGTAGCAAACGGTCAATGCGGACATAATGTGAGGTGGGAGGCAAAAAGCATGGCTATTATGCTTGGCTCATCAATTACGATTTTTGCTATAAATGCACCGAGAATAATTGAGGGGGAATACGTGAACGGAGAGTTCGCTTTGTGGATTATGCTCCTTGCAGTTGCCGGAACTACCGTACCAACAGCTTTATTTGCAGCAGGAATACCAAAAATAGGAGCACCGTTAAGCTCTATCCTCATGACTGTGGAGCTGCCGGTTGCTGTGATATGCGCATGGCTCATCCTCGGAGAAAACATGACAGCAGTGCAGATTGCAGGTGTAGTTCTTTTGCTCACCGCCATTGTGGTAATGAATTATTCAAAACAGACAACAACAACTTCAACTTCAAATTCAAACGAAAAATGATACAGGTAAGCAATATATCAAACGAAGCTCCCATTACATTCGGTAATAATCTTCAGAAAGCGGTTTACGAGATGTTTTCAACTCTCGGCATCCGTTTCGAGCGTGTTCAAACGGACGAGGTCATAACAATGGAGGACTGTACCGCCATAAACGACCGTCTTGACATGAAGATGGTCAAGACATTGTTCCTCACCAACCGTCAGCAGACAGAATTTTACTTGTTTGTGACAGAAGGCGACAAACCTTTCCGTTCAAAGGATTTCAGCCAAGCCTTAGGTATATCCCGTGTGTCATTTGCTCCGGCTGAAAAGCTGCAAGAGCTGGCACATACCGTCATTGGGGCGGCAACAGCATTGAGTGCCATACTTGACAAGGAACATCTCTTTAGCGTTGTTTTTGACAAAGCCGTTCTCGAAAGCGACACCTACGGTTGTTCGGACGGAACCACAACAAGTTACCTAAAACTGCGAACCACAGACCTCGTGCGATTACTTGTTGCCTGCGGACATACTCCAAAGGTTATTGAGGTATAGCAAGCCTCATTGTCTTGTTTTCGACTGCCAGGATAAATTCTTGGCAGTCTTTTTCGCGTATATTCATAGCTCTATCAAAAAAATATATTACCTTTGTATTTGACGAGAGACTTATATAAGTAAATTAAAGCAGAACGCAGCAAATAGCACAGTTGCCAAGTCATTACCTCAAAAACGGGTAATTCTTTCAAAGTCCTTTGTATAAGGTACTAAGAAAATCTTTCCAGAATTACGGAAATATTTCCGTAATTGCACTATGAAATGAACAGTTTTTATGCTGAAGAACATAAAATAACTATTATTAGGTAGCGATGGGTATTGGATGAAAAGGTGTTAGCGGTTTGTCACTTTTTTCATGTTATGGTTTTTGTGTTTTTCATGATTTGTTTTTTTCATAATATGATTTTGTTTTTGATGATGCCTGAATTATTTTGTTCAGGATTTATTTGTGGATTAAAAAAAATGTGTTACCTTTGCACCGCTTTAAGAGAGAAGCGCTTCTTGAAAAGGAAGTTTTGGAGAGGTGGCAGAGTGGTCGATTGCGGCGGTCTTGAAAACCGTTGTGCTGCGAGGCACCCGGGGTTCGAATCCCTGTCTCTCCGCAATAAACGCTGAAAATCAGCAGATTGTAAAACAAGCACCCAATTTTACACCCAAGAGTGTAAAATTGGGTGCTTTTGTATTATTTAAGATTTATACTTGAAAATAGGGACACAACCAATGTTATTGGGTAAAAATAGAGCATTATTATTGATTAAGTTTATTCAATCGCATAACAATTGACGTTTGACTTCTGCCCATTTTGTTTGCAATATATTTGACGCTCTTACCCTCATTATGCAGTTTCAATAGAAATTGGTCTGCACTTCTTGTCCATCTTTTATTGGCATTGGGGTGCTTCACATAACTCTCTTCTGAAACCTTTTCAGGATGCAAAAATTCATCCACAAATACAGAGGGGAAACGCTTGTCATATAGCACAAGAGTTTTCATCTTTGCCCTTGTTATTGCTACATAAAACAATCTACGTTCTTCTCCATATGGGAATTGGTCGCTTTTAGTTAGTACATAGTTAAGCACAGGGTCGTCACTCACAAGAGATGGGAAGCCATAAGTGTCTTTATTGCATTGCAAGAGTATTACGTAATCTGCTTCAAGACCTTTCGATTTATGTACAGTCAAAAACTCGATTTTTCGTCCTCCTATCACATAAAAGAACCTATTGCCCTCTTTGATGGATTGGTACATAAAAGAGAGATAATAATCATCAAAGGAATAACGTCCCAACAAAAATATTGATTTGTCTGATGGAATAGAAGCTACAAGTTGCCCTATCGTATTGCAATAATCACGTCTGTCATAAGAATAAAACTCCAATTCTGTTTTCATTTCAGAACTGAACGAGTGTATATCTTTCTGAATTTGTGATTTATTGCGTTGTATGAAATGAGAGGACAACGAAACCAAAGGTTCTCCAAATCTGTATGTGGTTTCAATCTTATTTATTTCTGTTGCTCCAAAGTATTCGGAGAATTGATTGAAAAGAGCCATATCACTTCCCGAAAAACGATATATGGACTGCCAGTCATCGCCTACGCAATACAACTTTGCTGGTGGATTTCCCTCACGCAACACTTTTAAAAAGTTATAACGGTCAACAGATATGTCTTGAAACTCGTCCACGATGATATAATCATACTCAACAGGACGTGAAACACGACATATTTCTGTGGCTTGAAGAATCGCATCAGTAAAATCAATTTGGTTATTATCTCTTAATGCGCTTATATAGCGTTCATATACAGGCTGGAATATATTCTTGATAATAAAAACACTCCGTTCATCCTCTGCATACTTCGCTCGTTTAAGAACGTCCTTAACTGATTTACAGCTTGATTTCACTAATGTCACAAAAGTAACAACAAGTCGTATAAATGCCTTTTCCTGCTTACTTCCTTTGGGTAAAACTAAATCATATAACTCTTCATCCGTTTTCTCTTGAATTGGTACACCTGCATCATCTAATAGTTTACGGAGTTTATCCCTAATATCAGAATAATGGAAATCAGCACTTGATGTTACTAAAAGTTGAGTGCCAAATTTCTCATGAGCTGCTTTCTTCCAAGTTATACCATCATTATATTTTTGATTGGCTTCTTCGTATGTTATATTTTTATCCTTTGCAAACCAAGCTGGAACAAGACCATGTTCATCAACCCCGAAATGCTCCAGATAGATTCGTTTGGTTACTCCATTTTGCTCGAAATATATGGAAAAATCGGGGCGATATTGAGAGTGCATTTCATCTGCCAATTGATGTTCGTATGCCTCTTCATATCTGAATCTTACTCCAAGTGAAGACAAGACAAAGCATATCTTTTGCTCTTGCTCACTTCTCACATATATGGCTCGACCATCCATATCGGGACACATTGCTTTTAACTGAACATTTTTTTGTTCCGATAACTTTTCTCGCCTTTCATTCTTGCGTTGCTCCCAATCCGCTTCATTGGATTGATAATCAATAAAATATTCTACTATACTATTCTTAAAATCCTTATTCCCTAATAAAGTGTGATAAATATCTACGAATAAAGAATCAGTATTATCGCAAATAGATGGTTTTGTGCCTGTTGCTCTTCCAATAATATCAATGGCTAATTTATGAAAAGTATAACCTTTCAAGCCGTTAGTAGCCATTCTTTCCGTAAGTTCGGCTGCTGCTTTGTTCGTGTAACTAATGAGTAAGATTCTATGAGGTACAATGCCTTTTATTTCTGTTAGATACTTGACTTTTCCAACAATAGAAGAGGTCTTTCCACTACCTGCGCTACTAACAACCAAGCAATTATCTTCTTCTGAAACGATTGAGCGTCTTTGCTGCTTGTCCAATGGATATTTCAAACAATGGTCGAAAAATTCTTTATGTGTATCAAGTAAAGAATTTATAACCGCATCATTATGTTGCTCGACAATCTTATTGATATTCCCAAAGTCACGAATTAGGTTTGAGATTGCTACAGATGGAGTGATATTGAAGGCTTCAAGTCTCTTGACTAATGAATGCGCCTCTTGAAAATATGGTATATAATGATTTGTGAAATCCTTTTCTTGCGTTGCAGAGATTATCTTACATGAAAAAACATTATTAAGGTCGGTCGGAATATCAATAAATGCTTCGTTGTTTAATGCCGACAATCTCTCTTTTGCTTGCTCATAATTGGATTTATTGCTATAAGAAGATATGTGGTTTAACTTTTC